>Ga0209064_1000888_pt1 | contig 58348 bp, 64 predicted proteins | sample Inofromicrocosms_FD_187498 | JGI IMG/M metagenome (GOLD analysis project Ga0209064, IMG submission 187498) | Mouse cecum microbial communities from Vienna, Austria - Inoculum for glucosamine and mucus D2O microcosms (SPAdes) (version 2) | ecosystem: Host-associated > Mammals > Digestive system >...
AAGGAAATAAGCCATGAAAACGTCCTCCGTGTAAAACACCTTAACACCATTATTATAGCATATAAAAAAATAATTCAAAAAAAAGATGCACAAAAAAAATCCCTTTAAATAAGGGATAAACAGATAGTATATGAGGATAAGAGGTCAAAAAAAATGGTGCTAAACCCGTAAAGACGGGTATCTGAATGCGTGAGCCTTCCAGGTCGAAATGTTGGATTCTGCTTTATCTAAAGCAAACGCTTACATTTTAAAAAAATAATTTTTTCTTGTTTTTTACTTTACTTTCTTAAAATAAAGGTCTATTTTAAGGGTGTTCAAAGGAGGACACTCAAATGAAACAAAACAATATCAATGCTATGAAATCGGAAGAAATGATTCTTCGTTATATGAATTCGAGAACTTCGGACTTTGACTGGAGCGTGCCTTCAAGCATCACACCAGCCAATTCGAAAGCGAAAATGGGTTCCGTTCAAAAAGCGGTTCTTCATGAAGCGGGCGTCCTTCGCTAGTTCTCATGCTTGGCTCTCCTATTCGGGAGAGCTTTTTTAACATAAAAAAAGAGCTAACTCATAGCTCTTTAGGATCCGTTTGAAAGGATCGTAAAATATTCTTTTCATGCTCAAACGATTGGACCATTTCCAAAGTGCCGATATAGCAACCTTGATGATCGTATAAAGCTTGATAGACCACTTTGACTGGTCGTTCTGGATTGGGGATCCATCGTTCGACGCGATCGTTCTTTTTCGCTTTAAAAGTTTCTAGCATATCCTGGACAACAGGAATCAATTGTGGTGGATGGCAGTCAAAAACTTTCCTGTTCAGCGCGCTGTGCGGTCGAGAAAACACTTTCCCTTCATTGGTAAAAAATCGAAGCTGGTCGTTTTCATCGATGAAGGTCAGATCGATCGGCAAATATTGAAAGATCTCAACGAGCTGTAAAAGAGAAAGTTCGCCATTAGGCAAGCTGATCTTGATCGATTCTGGCGTATACGCGTGTTCTTTTTTCCACTCTTCTCCTTGCTCCCAAACAGGGACATCCTCTAACCACGCATATCCGAATTCTTGAATGTCGGCGTATGTTTCTAGCCAGTCTTCCGGTTTCATATGGTCGATCGCCAAAGGAAATAAAATCTTTTCTTCTTTGAAGACCATTTCTTTCATACGATCTAATAAAGCCTGGATCGTATGAGGATCGAAAGCTTTCGTCCTTAAGATCTTCGAGAGCTCTTTCAAGATCTCATCATCAACACCCCACATGACTTGACTAGGTCCTTCGATTCCCGCCGCATATAAATAAGGCATGATCAACTCTTCTTTTTTTCCATAATGCTTTTTAAGCTGCTTGAGATCAAGCAACTTTTTTTCGATCTCTTCGCTCTTGTCAAGTTCAAGAGCGTTATTGAGAGCTTTGATCCGCTTCAACAATTCGAGATTCTCATCTTTTAAGATCTGGATCAAGTATGGTGTCCGGACGCGTTCTTCTTCTCTATAGACTTCAGCTTCCGTCTTGCCATGAAATAAAGCGGAGTGCAAGTCGCACAATCGCTGGACTTCTTGTACAGCGGTGCCTTTGGCGATCAGCTGTTTTTCCGCATCGATAATATCATGGACCGAAACGCTTTGGAACCGGTCGACAAAATCTTGACGTACGGCCTGCAAATCTTCTCCATCTTGTAGTCTTTTGATCATTGAATATAAAGCTTTTGTTTTATCTTCCATTTATTCTCCTTCTTTCCACAGCAGCACGCTGAATTTGATCTTTGAATCCGTTTTGATCGCATGCAGTTGATCCTTTTGGAAAGCGAAGTTGTCTCCTTGATGGATCGCGAAAGATTTTCCTAAATAAAAGAACGTCCCTTCTCCTTCTAACACGCTGATCAATCCATTCATAGGCGCTGTATGGGCCGGAAGCTCTCCATGGTCGATTCCAACAAGAAGCAATTTCATCGCTTCTCCATCGATCACGAGTTTTTTAACAGCTTTCCCTTCTTCAAGCTGAATTTGTTTGGCAAGAGAAAAAACCTCGCCAGTTTTATACGTTTTCATATTTGTTTCCTCCTTGATTAGACATGTATAATCTAGTACATTGTAAGCATAATTTCGGTGGTATTTACCACAAAAGGAGAAAATTCTTGAACTATTGGCTACCCATTTTCCGACAATCGCCATTATTTGCTTCTTGCGATGATTTACAAATCGAATCGTGTTTAAAGGCGTTGGATCACTCGATCAAGTCCTATAAGAAAAACGAGACGATCTTTATGGAAGGAGCGAAGATCGAACAAATTGGCCTCGTTCTGAAAGGAACGGTACGAATCGAATCCGTCGATTATGAAGGCGCTGTCCATTTATATACTGTTGTTGAACCTTCCTTTTGTTTTGGGGAGACGTATGCTTTTTTAGGAAAAACGCTAAAAGTCAGTGCTATCGCCAACACAGATTGTTTTGTTTTTTTGTTTAGCATAAAAAACCTGCCGCCTTGTATTCTAGAAAATTTGTTGCGCATCGCTTTGCTTAAAAACGAAATCCTTTCCGAACGAATCGAACACGCATCTAAAAAAACGATCCGAAAAAAAGTCCTCTCATATTTATCCGCCCCAAAAAAAGAAGGTTGGTTCACGATTCCTTTCAATCGAGAACAGATGGCTAGTTATCTCAATGTTGAACGGAGCGCTCTTTCTAAAGAACTTGGAAAAATGAAAAAAGAAGGCTTGATCGATTTTCATCGCAATCGATTTTGCCTCCTCAAAAAAAAGATACAGAACTAAACGCCTGTATCTTTTTTTGTGCTTTATGAATTAGTCTTCCAATAAAGAGAATTGGGATTTGTCTACGCCACAAATTGGGCAAACGAAATCAGCTGGTACATCCGCCCATACTGTTCCAGCTTCAATACCCCCTTCAGGATATCCTGCTGCTTCGTCATAGATCCATCCACAAACATCGCATACATATTTTGCCATACGTAATATCTCCTTTTCTAGATGCGTCTTAAAGGCGCTTTCTTTGATCAGTCCTAGTATGTCACATTTTTTTTACAGTTTACAATTTGATGCTCTTAAGGATCTTTAAATACAACTTTACACCTTCTTCTAAGATCGACTCTTCAAAATCGAAATGGGCATTGTGGAGCGGGATCCCGGTTCCAGTCCCCAGAAAGAAGAAGACCCCTGGCACTTCTTGCTGATAATACGCGAAATCTTCGCTGATCATTTCCGGTTCTTTCAAAAGCTTGATTTGAGGATCGATCGCGCAAACCTTTTCGACAAGCGTTCCATCATTGATCACCGCAGGATAGCCTAAAGAAAACTCAAGATCGATCTTCGCTTGGTACTTTCGTTCAAGATATTCGGCGATCCGATGCATATTTTTTCTTAACTCCCAATAGATCTCATCTTGAAAAGCGCGAAGCGTTCCCTCCATGCGGGCTTTTCTGGCGACAACATTGCGGACTGTGCCTGATTCTAGTTTTCCAAACCGGAGCAGCCTATAAATATCCGGATGGTAGCTTTTTTCCATCTCGTAACACTTCAGCAAATAACGAGCGCTGATCTCCATCGCGTCGATCCCTTCTTTATATTTCGCGACATGCGAGGACTTTCCTTCAATATCGACATTGACTTCGGAAGAGCGGGCCATCATCTCGTTTTTTCGAGTAGCCACTTCTCCTTTTGGCAGCATAGGCCATAAATGCGTCCCAAAGATCGCCGCCACTTTTTTTTCCTCCAAGATCTTTGTCTCGCAAATCAAGCGTGCTCCTCCTGGCGATTCTTCTCCAGGCTGGAAAATCAACAGCACATTATAAGGAAGCGAAGCATAGATCTCGTTGAGCTGTTGCGCGAATTCAAGCAAGATCGCCATATGTCCATCATGACCACACGCATGCATACAGTCTTCCCTACGGCTTTTGAAGTCGTGATCCGTCGCTTCCTTTACAGGTAAACCATCCATATCGCTCCGAAAGGCGATCGTCTTTTCTTTGCCTGCGTCAAAATAGGCAGCCACACTGTAAGGGATCGGTGAAGAAATCGAGCAAGACAACGGTTTAAGCTGTTTTAAAAGATACTGATACGTCAATGGCAGTTCCAATTCTAATTCTGGGATCTTATGAAGATCCCGACGATATTTAGTGATTCTCTCGTACATACTATTCATCCTTTTTTTCTTCTTCGATTCTATCAAAGTATTTTCCATTTTACAGCAATTTCAGATCGTTTTCATTTTTTTTCAATCCGTGACTTGTATTTTCAAAAAGTGGATGCTAGAATTAAGAGCAATGATAGAGGCGCAGAAAAGACCGTGATAATTCGAGCAGGCATGCATTGGAGAGTTTGATCGAGCGATTTTGCCGAACTGTTTTTTTAGGCATAAAAAAACGGTGGGCCAGCGGAGAACATCTTCTGGACTGTCTACCTTGGTAGGAGTGCTATCTCATTGTCTTGTCGATTTATTCAGGCCAGCAGGGATCATTCCTGCTGGCTTTTTAACAAGGAGCTGAACAAAAGTATGATACAAACGAAAAACAACCAGCTTTATATCGAGGGGATCTCGTTTAAAGATCTAGCAGACCAATACGGAACCCCACTCTACATTTATGATCAAGCCGCTCTCGAGAAGCGGATGGAAACATACTACAACACATTTACTTCTCCACTTTTTGAAACAAAGGTCTTATACGCGTCTAAAGCTTTTTTATGCAAAGCGATGGTTAAACTCGCCCAAAAACATTCTTTATGCCTGGATGTCGTCTCAGGCGGGGAGCTTTATATCGCAAAACAAGCCGGATTCAATATGGATCGTGTGTATTTTCATGGTAACAACAAAACCGAGGCGGAACTAAGACAAGCCATCGACTATGGAGTCCATACGATCGTTCTCGACAATCTCGATGAAGCAAAACGCCTTGTCCGATTGTCGCAAAATTCAACAAAACCGATCCACGCCTTGCTGCGAATCAACCCAGGTATCGAAGCGCACACCCACGCCTATATCGTGACGGCCCATATCGATTCCAAATTCGGGATCCTCAAAAGCGAGATCGATACGATCGAGAAGATCATTCAAACGTGCGATGAAGCGGACAATGTGATCTTTGACGGCTTCCATGCCCATATCGGTTCACAGATCTTCGATCCCAAAGCGTTTATCGCGGAAATCGAGACGATGGCTGAGTTCATCGCCACATTGCAGAAGAAAATGGAACGCACGTTTTCTGTTCTTGATCTTGGTGGCGGATTTGCCGCCTATTATACCCAAGAAGACGCGCCGATCCCGATCGAGACGATCTGCCCTTTGATCGTGAATACATGTGAAGCGATGCAAGAAAAATATAGTCTATCGCTTAAGGAAATCTTGATCGAACCAGGGCGAAGCATCGTGGCAGAAGCGGGCTATTCGCTCTACACGATCGGAAGCATAAAAAAAACGCCCCATAAACAGTACGCCTTTGTGGATGGCGGAATGAGCGACAACATCCGCCCAGCCCTCTACCAAGCCGCCTATCGAAGCGATCTCGTTGAAAAAATGGACCAAGAAAAAAAAGAAACATATTGTATCGCAGGAAAATGTTGCGAATCAGGCGATATCTTGATCGAACGCGCTTCTCTTCCCCTAGCGGAAGAAAACGATCTGCTTGTCGTTTATACGACAGGAGCGTATGGATATTCTATGGCTTCCAACTACAACGCTTTATGTATACCCGCCATCGTTTTTGTGAAAGATGGCCAATCAAAGCTTGTTGTAAGACGACAATGTTTCGAGGATTTGATCGAAAAAGACATGGAGGATCCAGTATGAACGTGCTTCCCTACACAAAATATCACGGTTGCGGCAACGATTTCGTGATCGTTCACGAAAACTGGATCGATCCAAGCAAAATCGACGCCTCATGGATCGAAGCGATCTGCGACCGCCATACAGGGATCGGCGCTGATGGGTTCATAATCGTCAAAGAGCATCCCCTAGAAATGATCTACTACAACCAGGACGGTTCTCGTGCGCCCATGTGCGGCAATGGGATCCGATGTTTTTCTCAATTTTGTCTAGACGAGCATATTATAGACACCCCTTCTTTTTCCGTCCAAACCCTTGCGGGTGAAAAGGTCGTTTATGTTCAAGACGACGGACGCTTTCAAGTCGATCTTGGTCTGCCCGATCTAGAGCCAGCAAAATGCGCGCTCAAAGCACCGATCTGGAACCACGACTATAAAGGGCTTCGATTGTACACTTTGTTCATGTCGACGATCCATACAGTCGTTTTCGTAGATGACGTGTTTATGGACATTGAAAAGATCGGCCAAGAAATCTGCGAATCTTCGCTTTTTCCGGAACAAACGAATGTCAACTTCGTACAGATCGTAGACGATCGCCATTTACGGGTACAGACCTATGAGCGAGGATGCGGTGTGACGCTTGCTTGCGGTACAGGCGTATGCGCAAGCGCCTATGTCGCTTATCAAGAAAAAGGATGCCTGAACAAATTGAACGTGACGATGAAAAAAGGAAGTCTGGACATCGAGATCGATGAAAACGGACGTGTATGGATGCGAGGTCCAGCTGTGAAAATCGCTAAAGGAGAGTATTATGAATCATAAAATGATCAAAGGATCGATCGTAGCCTTGATCACTCCATTCCATGAGGATGGCAGTGTGAATTTTGAAAAACTAAAAGAACTTGTGGAGTTTCAGATCGCTAACCATACCGACGGGATCCTCGTGCTAGGAACGACGGGTGAAAGCTCGACGATGTCTCATGAAGAAGATGATTCGGTCGTTGAATTTGTGATCAAGCAAGTCGACCATCGCGTGCCTGTGATCGTAGGAGCAGGAAGCAACAACACGGCAGTGATGAAGAAAAAATCGCTCGATTATGAAAAGATGGGCGCGGATCAGCTTCTCTTGATCTCTCCTTACTACAACAAGACGAATGAGCAAGGAATGATCGAGCATTTCAAGACGGTCGCGGATGCCGTCAATATTCCGATCATCCTCTACAACATTCCAGGAAGAACGGGATGCTCGATCTCAGAATCCGCCATCAAAGTCTTATCCCAACATCCAAATATCAAAGGGATCAAAGAAGCGAGTGGCAACTTATCGTACGCGATGAATATTTCTCGGTATTTAAATGATGATTTCGTCATGTATTCTGGAAATGACGATATCATCACGCCGATGCTTTCGATCGGCGCTAGCGGCGTGATCAGCGTCCTTTCTAATATCTTGCCGCAAGAAACCCACGATCTTGTTCAAGCGTATCTAGAGGGCGATCCGGCTCGCTCCTTATCCCTCCAGCAAAAATATCTCGATGTGATCCATGCCCTTTTCATGGAAGTCAATCCGATCCCGGTCAAAGAAGCCTTGAACTTAATGGGTAAAAACGTAGGCGGCTATCGACTTCCTTTGACGAAAATGAGCGAATCAAATCGCGAAAAGCTCTCTCAGGCATTGAAAGAGGCAGGTGTTTTATGAACATCTTGATCGTAGGCAAAGGAAAAATGGGGCAGCTGATCGACGCCAAAGCCAAAGCGCTAGGCTTGACTTCTTTTGGCTGCTGCGACGTGCTTGATCCTTCCTTGCTTCAACAAAAAAAAGAAGACATCGATGTGATCTTGGATTTTTCGCATCCTGACAATTTGATGTGGATCTTGAAGGAGATTGAAGGGACTTCGATCGCTTTGGTGGAGGGAACGACCGGACTACAAGAAGAACAGCTAGAAGCGCTCAAAGCCGCTTCGAAGAACAATCCGATCTTCTACGCAACCAACTACTCGTATGGGATCGCTCTCTTTCATAAGCTGCTCAAAGAAGTCGTGCCGCTTTTAAAGGATAGCTTTGATATCGAGATCGTGGAAACCCATCACAATCAAAAAGTAGACGCGCCAAGTGGCACGGCGCTTTCTCTCTTGGAAAGTATCGATCCTGATCATAAATTTGAACATATCTTTGGTCGGCAAGGAAATGTAGGGGCGCGGAAAAAAGAAATCGGGATCCACGCTTTGCGAGGAGGCACGATCGCCGGGATCCATGAAGTAGATTTTTTTGGAGAAGACGAGGTGCTAGAAATCAAGCATACCGCCACTTCCCGTCAAATCTTTGTGAATGGAGCGATCAAAGCAGCTTTATTCATCGCGAACAAGCCGAATGGCTTATATTCTATGGACGATTTATTGAAAGGAGAACTGCATGGACGCAGCTGAAATCATACAACGAATTCAAACATCAAAAAAGAAGACCCCGGTCAAAGTCTATATCAAAGGAGGAGAAAACATTCACTTTCCGAACGCGAAAGTCTTTGGAAACGTCGTGATCGGCGATTGGGAAGACATCGAGCCTGTGCTTCGTTCCCATTTGCTCAGTGTGGAAGACTACTATATTGAAACGAGTGCGCGTCATTCAGCAATCCCGCTTTTAGATATCAAAAACCTGCATGCGCGCATTGAACCAGGAGCGATCATCCGGGATGATGTCGAGATTGGAGACCAGGCGATCATTATGATGGGAGCCATCATCAATATTGGCGCTGTGATCGGCGAAGGAACGATGATCGATATGGGCGCGATCTTAGGCGGACGAGCGATTGTCGGCAACCATTGCCATATTGGGGCTGGAGCCGTTCTAGCTGGCGTGGTCGAACCCGCCAGCGCGACTCCTGTCTGCATCGAAGACAATGTGATGATCGGCGCCAACGCGGTCGTGATCGAAGGTGTTCGCATTGGCGAAAACGCAGTTGTAGCAGCTGGCGCGGTCGTGATCGAGGATGTTCCGGCGAACTGCGTAGTCGCTGGCTGTCCGGCTAAGATCATCAAAGAAAAAGATGAAAAAGCGACAAGCAAAACAGCTCTCGTGGACGCGCTCAGAAGCATTGAATAAAAAAAAAGAACGAAAAGCTCAGATCCGAGCTTTTCGTTCTTTTTTAATAGTCATGATCTTTCGTTTTTGTTGGCGTGAAAGTGGGATCCTCTCTTTGTTCATCAGCTCGACCTCGTCTTTGTACCAAGCGGTAATATGTTTGGCATTGACAAGATAGGAGACGTGAACGCGCAAAAAGCCATAAGGAGCGAATTCTTTTTCGAGATCGGACATGTTGATCCGCTTTTGAAATTCTCCTTTTTTGGTATGGAAGTGGACCATTTTTTCGATCTTTTCTAAATAGTAGATGCTTTCGAATGGCAAATTGACATGCACTCCATTGTAAGAAAGAGCGTATACATCCCCTTGCGAGCTTTGTTTCAAAAGGATCGGCGCTAAGATCTCCAATTCTTTGGATAAGTTGTTTTTATCGATATAAAACATCCGTTCCCGCTGATCGTCTCCTTTTGTGATCCGCGAATCTTCGCAAATATAGACGAATAAGGCGTTGGGATTATCGTGAACAAAGACGCTTTCCAATCGCGGAGTCTTGAACATCTCATCAAAGATAAAGATTTGAAAATCTTCTTCCTTCATCGCTTTCGCTAGATCGCTCGCCTTCCAAAAATGGCGAAATGTCCAATCGATGTTCGAAAAGAGCTTTCCGATTTGAAAAATGATGTCTTTTGTTTCTTTTTCGTATTCCAAAACAGCGATTCGTATCATAATTCTGATTCCAATTTTATACTTCTTTCCACTTATTATTATACGGCTTGAAAAAAAACATGCAATGAAGAATGAAAACGCATTCACAAAAAAAACTGCAGAACAAAATCCGCAGTTTCTTTATTCTACTTTCTCACGCCAGAACACGGCTCCAAGAGAGCGTAATTTATTGTCTAAATTGTCATACCCGCGATCGATATGATAGACATCGTGGATCTCGGTGATCCCATCAGCCATCAATCCAGCTACGACCAGCGCAGCGCCACACCTTAGATCGGTCGCCACAACGCTCGTTCCAGAAAGCTTGGTCTTTCCATTCACGAAGCCGCTAGGCGTTCTAACATCAATATCAGCGCCCATTTTATTCAATTCATAACAATGCTTGAAGCGTTCTGTATAGATCGTTTCGGTCACAACCGACTGCCCAGCAGCTTGGGTCAGAAGCGCTGTGAATGGCTGCTGCACATCGGTTGCGAATCCAGGATAGGGTTTAGTCAAGATTTCGGTCGGTTTGAGCTCTTGGTTTCTTCCAAAGATCTCAACGAAATCGGGTCCGACTTTCATATTGATCCCGATCTCTTCGAGCTTCATCAAGATCGCTTCCAAGTGTTGCGGAATCACGTTTTCAATGATCATATCGTCCGCCATCGCTGCCGCCATAATAATATAGGTCGCCGCCTCGATACGGTCTGGAATGATCTCGTGATTGCATCCGCTCGTTTTTAATTCACCAACACCATCGATCACTAGTGTACTCGTTCCCATGCCATGGATCTTTGCGCCCATTTTATTGAGAAGCGTGGCGATGTCGATGATCTCCGGCTCGCGCGCCGCGTTTTCGATGACCGTTCTTCCTTTCGCATAGACAGCCGCCATCATAATATTGATCGTGGCTCCTACGCTTGAAATATCCAAAAAGATCCGATTGCCGATCAATTCATCCGCATGCAGGATATAGCACCCATTTTCGTAGGTGATCGAAGCGCCAAGCGCCTCGAAGCCTTTTAAATGCAGATCGATCGGCCGCGGCCCTAAATAACACCCGCCTGGCATCTTGATTTCCGCATGGCCAAATTTTCCTAGAAGAGCACCCATAAAGTAATAGCTGGCCCTTAGTTTAGAGACCGCATTGGAAACCATCGGGATATTGTTCATTTTCGTTGGATCTATATATAAAGTTTCTTCATCGATTTGTTCGACATAAACATTAAGTTCTCTGAGTAATTCCATCAAAGACTTCACATCGGAAATGTTCGGCACGCCATAAATCGTAATGGGAGCGTTTCCCAAAACGCAAGCTGGGATCAAGGCCACAGTGGAGTTTTTCGATCCGCTGATCCGAACTGTTCCGTGTAAACGATGTCCGCCTTCGATTTTTATGACTTCTTCCATCGTTGTACCTCCTGATTCCAACCCATTATAAACTATCAGGCTAATAGACGCAAAAATTATTTCTTGAGGTACTTATCCATCCAATTCGTGATTTCTTCTAATCGCTTGATTCGATCATGTGGACGGCCAGAACGCCAAAGCTCGTGGTTTTCTTGATGGAACATGCACATTCTCGCTTCGATATCGTTTTGCAGCAGCGCGTTGAGCATCTGCAGCCCTTCTGAAAGTGGACAACGATAATCTTCGTCCGAATGGATGAACAATGTTGGGGTCTTGGCTTGTTTGGCGTATTGAAGCGGCGAATGGAACCAAAGCTTTTCAAGATCATCCTCGATCGTGGTGCCTTGTTGATCTTTTGTGAACTCAGGCCCAATGTCGCTCGTGTTGTAGAAGGAGATCCAATTCGAAATACTTCTTTGGCTCGCCGCGGCTTTGAACTTGTTGGTATGGCCGATGATCCAATTGGTCATAAAGCCTCCATAGCTACCTCCTGTCACGCCTAAACGTTCTGGATCGATTTGCGGGATCTGGTCGAGTACAGTATCGACGAACAAAAGAATATCTTCGTAATCGATCGTTCCATATTTTCCACGAATATCCGCGAACGCGTCGTCTTTTCCATCCGATCCATGCGGATTGCAGAAAAAGACAAAATAACCTCTCGATGTCCACACTTGCATTTCATGATAAAACACCGTTCCGTAGACGGTTTTGGGTCCACCATGAATGTCGAGAATGCCCGGATATGATTTGTCTGGATCAAAGTCGATCGGATACAAAACGTAGCCAACTTGTTCTTTGCCTTCAAAGTCTTTGTACTGGATCCTTCTAGGCACGGAAACGTGGGAGTCGAGCGCATTGAACGAAGAACACGGAAGCAGAGCGTCTTCTCCTTTCAAGCAATAGAGTTCTTGAAGCGCTCCTTCTTTGGCTCCAATGAAATAGAGGCTGTTTTCCACAAAACCAAAAGCGTGGATCGTTCCATCCATCGCGTACACTTTATGGAAGCCATCTTGGTATCGATAGAGCTCGACATGATCGTCTTTTGTGCTTGTAAAATAAAGGATATCGTCGTGGATCGCTAACAAATTTCCAGGCACGCTAGCCATATCGGTCCCGACTGTATTTCCGAGTGAATATCCCCATTTTTCTAGAAAATGGCATCCGTCCTCGTCAATGATATAGAGATCTGGATTTTGATTCAAACCATATTCTGCGCCGGTGCTCGCAAAGACATAGATTCCTTTTGAAAATGGGATAAAGTCTTGGATCATCAATGTATTCGGCTCTACAAGTGTCGTCCATTTTTTCAAGCTTGGCTGGTAGGCGTATAGTCCTGGCTTATAGCTGAATTTATGCTTGACTTCTTCTTTGAGGACATAGATCGTGTCGTGATCGATCTTGATCATCGAAATATCGGTCAGCTTTTCTGTGATCGTCTCCCATTGTCCATTCCGGTATAAAACAAGATGGTGTCTTTTTTTATTCGTAATGCCTTCTCCATTGCGATAAAACGGTGTCTCGTCCAAAATTTCGTAATCGGATCCTGTTTTTTCTTCTTCATCTTCTTGCAGAAAAACGATCGTATGGTCGACCAAATAGCCAACGAGCTGTGTTTTTGGATGATCGATTTCCAAGATTTCCATCGCTTCCCCGCCATCGAGCGAGATCTCATACAAAGCGCAACGATCTTTTTTCATTGAACGGTTGGATATAAAGCCGATCGTGTTTGGATCTTTGTAAGCGAAGTTGGATTCTTTTTTAAAACTCGTGAGTTGGCGTGGCTGCTCAAACGAGGCGCGGTAATCATAGAGCACTTGCTCATAGGTATTCTCTTCTTCGCCGCAGTTCGCTTTGACAAAGACGAGAGAATTGGCGCTCGTTTTCATATTTCCTAAAAAAGTATAAGAATATAAATCGTTGATTGTTGTTGGTTTCACTTTTTTCTCCTAAAAAAAGGTGGTTTCCCACCTTTTATGATTCATGTTTACGCTTTGTCTGCTGAACCGAAGAAGTTTACTACGTAATCTTCTACTAAAGCTTGGATCGCGTCAGCGCCTGGTTTCAAAAGTTTACGAGGATCGTATCCTTTTGGTTTGTCGATTCCGCCATCTTCGATATATTTCTTAGTCGCGTCTGCGAATACGATTTGGCATTCTGTATTGACATTGACTTTCGATACACCAAGCGTGATCGCTTCTTTGACCATTTCTTGAGGGATTCCGCTTCCACCATGAAGAACGAGAGGTTTTCCGTTCGTCTTTTGTTGGATCTCTTCTAGAACATCAAAGTTCAAACCTTGCCAGTCTGCTGGATATTTACCATGGATGTTACCGATACCAGCAGCTAAGAAGTCTACGCCAAGATCTGCGACAGCCGCGCATTCGTTTGGATCCGCAACTTCACCAGCTGAAACGACACCGTCTTCCTCTCCGCCGATTCCGCCAACTTCACATTCGATCGAAATTCCTTTTGAATGAGCAAGCTCGATCAATTCTTTTGATTTCGCGATATTTTCTTCGATTGGATAATGAGATCCATCAAACATGATGCTCGAGAATCCAGCTTCGATCGCTTTTTTCGCACCTTCATAAGTTCCATGGTCTAGATGAACCGCAACTGGAACCGTGATGTTGTAGAAATCCATGATGTTGTTGACCATATCCACCGCGTTTTTATATCCGCACATGTATTTGGCAGCACCTTCCGATACACCTAGGATCACTGGGGATTTTTTCGCTTCACATCCTAGAAGGATCGCTTTGATCCATTCCATATTGTTAATGTTGAATTGAGCGATCGCATAATGCCCTTCATGAGCCTTATTGATCATTTCAGTAGCAGATACTAACATTACTCTATTTCCTCCTTTAAGTAATCAATGTAGTCAAGCATATTTTACTCCATTCCCAATGATTTGAAAAGGTTAAAATGAAAACGCTAATGTATTCATGAAAATCTTACACTAGCGTCGAGAATCACCGATCAATTGACAAGGAAGGCTCGCGCTTTTGATCCGTTCTATAAAGCGCTGCGAAGCCACGCGACTATTGACCTCATTCAAGGAAGCGTACTGATCTTCCAGCTCTAGAAGCGTATAATTGGAGGAAAAATACGTCTTCAGATGGTTGTTCATTCGATATTCCAAGATGGGAAACAAGATCTCGTCCCTAGTCCAAGGCGAAATGCTTTCAGAGCCAATATCATCCGCGATCAGCACGTCGCAAAACTTCATCTTCGAGATCATCTGGTTTCGAAATTGGGAATCTTGGATGTTTTGCTTGATTTCTTGAATGCACGAAGGAATATGGACTAAAGAGATCGTCTTGCCTTCTTTCGCCATTCGATTCGCCACTGCCCATAATAAATACGTTTTCCCCGCTCCCGGCTTTCCATATAAATAAATTCCTTTTTCCGTGTCCAAAGAATCGATCAGAGCCATATACGATTGGGTATATTCATCCGATTCTTCCGTAAGATCGATTTTTTCAAAGTCGATCAAAAAATTGGAAGGACTGCCATAAAAGATCTTAAAGCGCTTTTGATGGCCATATTGTTTTTGCTTCATTTTCTCATATTTACACGGTTTATAGATATCGCATAAAAATCCTTGCTCATCGACATCGAGCGACTGGAATCGACCAGGGATCGGCTGTGCGCACATCTGGATTCCTTGACAGCCTTGACATTTCCGGATCGTTTCTGTATAAGCCGCAAACAGAGAGGCGTTTTTTTCCACGATATGAAGCGGCAAATTATGACTTTGAATGAATCGATGGACGAGAGGATCTTTTTTTAATTGTTCAATGAGCAAATAACGGGCGCGTTCTTGTTGTTCACTCAATTGAAATTGATTTTTTCGTAATCTTTGCATCGCATGCCTTCTTTCTTTTTAGGATGATGTTTTTTTCTGGAGACGCTGTAGTCGTTTTTCCAGTTCGGCTTTCGTGCTTTCTTGAAGCGGAGTGGCCTGCTGATTCTGATACCATTCTGGAAGTTCGCTTTGTCTAGAAGAGCGACTAGTCTTGTACGAGCGATGCGTCTTCTGTTTGTGGATCTGTTCGAGCGCTTTTTCTTTCGAGTCGATCTTCAAGCGCGACCACGTAGAGGCGACTTTTTCTACATAGGAGCGCTGCAAGTTTTGATTCGTGTTGTCGAGCACGTATTCGATCAGCAGGTTCACGACCTCGTTCGGGAACTCGTACGCAACACACAAATCCTTCAATAATTTTTGATCGGCTTGCGCAATTGGTCCGGCTTGTTTCATCTGCAAGAAATGGATCGGAGGCATCGCGTATTTGTCTTGTGTCGGCTTGATTTTGGGTGTGGCGCGCTGAATCTGATTTTCCAAAGTTTCCGGGCTAAATTCATGGGTAAACGGGTCGACGCTTCTTTGTAAGTAGATCTTCATCTCTTTGGCATCGATCCCATAGACGTTGGCGAGTGTCGCGATCGTCTGCAAGTTTTGGGTGGTCCGCAAACGCGGCGGAAAGATTCGACGCATGCCTTCGAGCAGCGTATCAAAGTCGAAAGCATATTGGACGCGTTGCTCTTCTCTTCTAGGAAGGATCGAAGCCAACATCGCTTCTTTATCATCATTCCAAGCTAAAAGCCTGGAAGGGTCGAACTGCTTCGAGATATTGACCATTCCTTGAGTGGAAGCTTCTTCCTTTTTTTGAAACATGCGATTGAGCTGTTCATATTTCGCGGATCCGAGCACCTCGAGCAGCAAACGGCCAAATGTGTTGTCTCTCAAAAAATCATTCGCTTTTTTGGGAGGATAGATTTCAAAGCGATACGCTTTGCGGATCGGATCGGAATACGTCTGCAGCAACTGGAACTCTTCCAAGATCTGTCTAGCCTCTTCAAATTTCTTTTCTTTGAGTCCGGAAAACAAACAGAGTGATTCGAGAGTATAGTTCTCGTTGTGCTCGCTCAAAGCAAGCAGCGTTTCATACAATAGATAGGCGCCTTTATCGATCAATGGATAATACAATAAGATGAGCACCGAGCGATAGTCAGTATAAAAGGTGCCTTTGATTTGAATGCTCGCTTGTCCTTTCAAAGTGTGCCCTCCTCTTGACATGCCTTTTTTATCTGCTCGATCAGCTGTTCTTGGCTTCCCGTATTCCAAAACACCTTGTCGCTGTTGGATACTTTGTATTCGAGCGAAAATTGATTCTTGATTCGTTGTCTCGCTTCCATTTCTAAAAAACCTCTTCCCTCGACCAAACGCTTACAAGCGAGATCGTTCGGGATAGCCACGCACCAAACTTCGTCGAAGCGATCTTGAGCCCCGATCTCGAACAATAAAGGGATCTCAACAAAAAGAAGCGAAGATTTCTGCTCCTTTTCCCATCGATCGATCGCTTCGAAAATCAGTGGATGCAGGATCGATTCAACGCTTTGTTTTTTTTGGTGATCTTGAAACATTTGCGACGCCATATTTTGTTTATCGATCTTTCCATCCTGATCATAATGGATCCAAGAGAGCGTTCTGAGTCTTTTTTCTCCTTCATGGCCTGGCTGCAGCAGCTCGGCATTGACTTGATCGCAATCGAGGACAGGATAGATCGTTTTTAAATAGTGGCCTGCTGTTGATTTTCCTGAGCCGATCGTTCCGGTGATCGCGATCACTTTCGTTTTTGGCAATGCGGACATAAATACGTACTCCTTTGATTGACTTTGATCTTTTCGATCCTTCCTTTGCAGATAGGACACTCTTTGCCTTCTTGTTTATGGGCTTTAAGTTCGAGCTGAAAGCGGCCGCTCACGCCTAGAGAAGACGTGTAGGAGCGGATCGTTGTTCCTCCAGCTCGAGTAGCGCCTTGCAGGATCCGCTTGGTCTGGGCTACGATTTCATCGCAATCGTGTTCATCAAGATGATTGGCTGGTGTTCTAGGATCGAGACGAGAGGCGAACAAGATCTCGTCGGCATAGATATTTCCTATTCCCGCCATGATCGATTGATCAAGCAGGACGGATTTGATTTCTCGCTTGATCTTGCGCGTCTTTTCATACAATTCATGGCCACTCATTTCCAGATAATCTTTACCGATCTTTTGAAAGCATGGCAAGCTTGCTTTGTCTTGGGTTTTAGGATACAAATACATCCGTCCAAACTTTCGAGTATCGTGATAACACAAATAGCGGCCATCAGCTAAAGTAAAGATCGCGTGGATGTGCTTGTCCTTTGGCTCTGGGATGGCATCCATCAAATAAAATTTTCCTTCCATCCGCAAATGGCAGATCCAGTCGTAATCCTGGGTTTCGAAGCCTAGATATTTGCCGATCCGAAAAAAGGATTCGATCGATTGGCCTTTAAGCGATTCACACATCGTTTCCGCTTCCATGTTGGCGGAAAGTTTTTCGTGATAGATCTTGGCTTTTAGGATCTTGACCCCTTTGATTTGATGTTCCAAGGTCGACAGGACAGTTTGTACTTCTGGTGCTTCTGGCATTATTTGGCCTCATACCAATTTTGGCCATACGAGATCCCGGCTTTTAATGGCACGTTGAGTTGCATCGCTTCATCCATCGTCTTTTGAACGAGAGCGATGATTTCTTCCACTTCATGATCGGGGGCGACAAAGATGAGTTCATCGTGGATCTGCAAAAGCATTTTTGTATCATAACCTAGAGAATTGATCGCCTCATACGTTTTGATCATGGCGATCTTGATCAGGTCGGCGGCGCTTCCTTGGATCGGGGCGTTCATCGCCGCCCGTTTACCGAACTCTTTGGTCATAAAGTTTTTGTCATGGATTTCAGGGATGGCGCGGCGACGATGCAACATCGTTTCTACATAACCGTTCTCTTCGCAAAACTCGATCGTTTGGTCCATAAAACGATGGATGTTTGGATACGATGCGAAATAGGTGCGCATGAATTTTTTCGCTTCTTGACGGCTGATATGCAACGTTTGAGAGAGTCCAAATTCTGTTTGGCCATAGATGATACCGAAATTCACCGTTTTTGCGATCCGTCGCTCGTGTTCGTCGACTTCATCAGGCGAGACGTCAAAGAGTTCAGACGCTGTTTTTGTATGGATGTCGATATCGTGCTTGAATGCGTCGATCATATTGTATTCATTCGCCATGTGGGCGAGCATTCTCAATTCGATCTGGGAATAGTCGGCGGAGATGAGTTTATATCCTTTAGGTGCAACGAACGCTTTGCGGATTTCTTTTCCTTCTTCGTCTTTGATCGATATGTTCTGCAAATTTGGATCGGATGATGACAAACGTCCTGTCGCTGTCACGGTTTGATTGAAGGTTGTGAAGATCTTTCCGTTATGAATATATTTTTTCAGGCCGATAATATAGGTCGACATGATTTTTGAATACTTTTTATATTCGAGGATCTGATCGATGATCGGATGATCTTCTTTTAGTTTTTCTAAGATATCCGCGGCTGTGGAGCGTTTCTTCCCTGTCTTCAATTTGAGCTCGTCAAACAAGACAACCGCGAGCTGCTTTGGCGAGTCGACATTGAATTCATGGCCTGCAAAGCTGTAGATCGTTTCGAGAAGCGCATCCATTTTTTGTTGGTAGTCTTGTCGTATTTCTTCGAGCTTGTTTTCGTCGACGTCGATTCCTTCGTTTTCCATCGAGTACAAGATCTTGCTGAGCGGAAGTTCGACACCGTAATAAAGCTCTTTCATATTTTCTTCTTCGATCGAAGCGAGGATCGAGCTTTTTTTATGAGCCAAAGGAACGATGATCGAAGCGATCTCTTGTTTCATTCTTTCTTCGGAAAAACCGCCTAAGCTTTTTTTGGAGAGATCTTTCCACGGTTCGTGGAGCGGGATCTCTAAAGCTTCAAACAAGTCGTCCATATTGGTGGCTTGGCTATACAATAAAAAGCCAGCTAGATGCAAATCGTCTTGAATGTGGGGGATCGTAAAACCGTAGCGGTCAAAAAGATGCATCGCATTTTTTGCCCGATAGGTCGTCAACTTCACCGATTTTAACCATTGGATGAAGTCTTCGTCATTGCTGGCTTCCTGGAGCGGTAAATAGTAAGCGGATTCGTTTTCGCAAAACATAAAGCCATAGAGCGTTTGTTCTAAGAAAGCCTCATCGCTTGCGACAGGGATCATCAAGGTTGGGATTTCTTTTAATTGCCCGATCGAATCGATCGTATGGGTCTCGATCGTCTTAGGGACTTCAACGACTTTTTCGCGTTCTAAAAGCGATTTCATTTCGTATTTTTTATAGAAGTTTTCTCCTTCGTGGTGATGATAAGTGAGATCATCAAGAGAGAATGGAAGCTTCATTTCTGTAAAGATCGTCGCGAGCTCTTTGGATAAGAAGGCGGACTCTTTTCCGTCGATCAGCTTTTCTCTCATTTTGCCTTTGATTTCGTCGATATGTTCATAAACGCCTTCTACGCTTTCGTATTGATGGAGTAGTTTTAAGGCTGTTTTTTCTCCGACACCTTTGACGCCCGGGATATTATCGGAAGCGTCGCCCATCAATCCTTTGAGGTCGATGATCTGGCGAGGCTTGAGGTCATATTTTTCCTGGAGCGCCGCTTCATCCATGAGGTCCATTTCCGTGATTCCTTTTTTCATGAGCAATACGTTGGTACTCTTGTCGACGAGTTGCAAAAGGTCGCGGTCGCTTGTCAAAATAGTGGTCGAAATGTCCGGGTTTTCTTCGCACATCGATCCGATGATGTCATCGGCTTCATAGCCTTCTTCTTCATATCGAGGGATCTGGATCTCATCGAGATATTCGCGCACGATCGGCATCTGAACGATCAGATCCTCGTCCAATTCTTTTCGTGTTCCTTTATAGTCTTCATAGCTTTCGTGTCTGAACGTTTTCTTTCCAGCGTCCCATGCCACCAAGATCGCATCAGGATGGATCAGGTGGATCGCTTTTTGCATCATGGAGATGAATCCGAAGACCGCATTGGTAGGGATGCCTGTGCTTGTAGACATTCTTCGTGTATAGGCGGTGGCATAATAGGCGCGGAACAGCATCGAATTGCCATCGATCAATAGTAATTTTTTCATAAAAGCTCCTTTGTTTTTTCCATTTTACCACGAATCCCGAAAACGAGGGTACACGGCAGCTGGCAAAATGGCTTGTAAGCATTTTCTTTGATTTATTATAATATTACTATAAAAGCAAACAGATGAGCTCAAAACGAAAGTCATGGAGGTGGTAGAAAATGCATAAGGGAGTAAAAATCGCGCTGGACCCAAGTCCCGTCCAGATTGTACTGCTTCGAAAACATGCCGGGACGGCCCGTTTTGTCTACAACCATCTTTTGGCTTATATACAGGAAGAGTACGAGAAGGGCAATAAGGTATCGACAAACTTCTACAAGCTCCGCAAACACTGGAACAGCGTGAAGGCAGAAGCCGCCCCCTGGTGGAACGAATGTTCCAAGGAAGGAAATCCGGAAGAGAGGTCGGCTATCCGAGATTCAAGTCAAAAAACAGATGCAGACCGGCTTTTGCCTATACGACCGGAAGCTTTGGAGCCATAGAGAATGATCCTTATGGCTTAAAGTTCCCGAAGATCGGCAGGATCCATACGTTCGAAAACGTCCATCACCGGCTCAAGGGAGCGAAAGTCACAAGGATGACCATCACAGAAGAAGGCGGACGCTGGTATGCCTCGCTCACAGCGGAAGCCGACTTTTTCAAGCCGGCCAAAGAAACCAGACAGAAGGTGGGAGTGGATCTTGGCATCAGACAGCTGGCCGTTCTTTCGGATGGAACAGTCTATGAGAACCCGAAACATTTAGCCAGAAGCGAAAGAAAGCTCAAAAGAGAGCAGAAAAGCCTCTCCAGAAAACAGAGAGGCTCCAATCGATACGACAGGCAGAGACGGAAAGTAAACCGTCTGCATGCGAGAATCCGTCATCAAAGAGAGGATCGGATCCACAAGATGACGACCGATATGACGGAAAAATACGATGAGATCGTGATCGAGGATCTGTATGTAAAGGGAATGGTCAGAAATCACAGGCTGGCAAAAGCCATCTCGGATGCCGGGTTTGGCAAGATCCGTCAGCAGCTCGAATATAAGTGTGCCCAGAGAGGCAAAAAACTGACCGTGATCAAAAGATTCGAACCGACATCAAAAAAATGCAGCCATTGCGGGCATGTAAAAACCAAGCTTGCCCTGAGTGAACGTACTTATATCTGCGAAGCTTGCGGGATGGTCATGGATCGTGACCTGAATGCAGCGATCAATATACTGGCCGCCGGAAGTGCTTCGGAGGCCGAAAACGGACGTGGAGAGAACGCAAGACCGGCTTTGCCGGCAGATCTCTATGAAGCGTCAACCAGGCAAAGCCTGGAGCTGTCCCTGGCAACGGGGCATGAAAACTAAAACAAACTAGTTTTCAACGGCTGATCTCATTTCCGGGATGTTTTGATTTGATTTAGTTTTTTGGTGGTTCGCTTTCGTTCGCGGTATTGGCGGATCATAAAGAACCGGGACATGACTTGCTGAATATACATCAAGAAAAGAATGCTGATCAGATCGGCAAGAAGGGTCAAGCTTTCGATTTTATAAAACCATGTATCAAGGCTTGGCGAGTGGTTGATCATAAAATAGATGATATATGGGATCAAGTCGTAGAGAAAGGCGCAGCCTAGAAAAATAAGGAATAGGCTTCCCTCTCGATGCATATGTTCATAGATCCATCCTGCCAAGTAGCCAAATAGAGCGAATAAGATCATATTCATCGGGAACATCTGGGCAAACAATAGATCGAAGCCAAGCCCGATGACCATGGAGATCAAAATCCGATTGAGCCAAGGTTTATCGACGGTATACACGAGGGTTCCGATAAAAACAAGGTGCGGAACGAAACTGTAATGGACATAGGTAAAATCGATCGGAAAAGCGAATGTGATCAAGGAATCCAATAGACCGAGTCCTATAAATCCGATCGCGATGATTTGTGCTTTTTTCATGCGCTTTTTTTCATCCCGATCACACTGACATAATTGAACGATTGAATATTGGAAACTGGTTTGACATAGATCGTAGAAACGATCGCATCATCCCCGATCACGGTGTCAACTACTGTACCGATCAAGACACCGGCTGGATAGTTACCCCCTTTTCCGCTTGTGGCCACTTGTTGTCCATTGGCGACTGTCACATCGTGATCGAATAAGTTGACTTGATACGCTTTGCGTTTGGGGTCATAACTTTGCAGGATACCTTCGACATTGGTTCCATCATCGAGGGCGATCTGGATCGCGATATCGTTTCTTAGCTCAGGGCTAGTGAGCAGGCGGACCTGGCTTGTGGTCGTCTCTACGTGCTCGATCAAGCCGACAGCTCCCTCAGAAGAAGTGACAAGCATATTCTCTTCGATATCTTGATTTTTTCCGGCGGATAGCGTGACGCTTTGATTCCAGTTTTGAACAGGTCTTGAGAGCACGGAACAATTCACGCGAAGCGCTTCTTCCATCCCTCCCTGCAGATTGAGAAGCTTTTCGAGTTCGCGGTTTTTATTTCGTTCATCTTGATACATCGTTTCATAACTTCGCTGTGTGGCGAGCTGTTCGTTGAGATAAACGTTGTCGTCATAGACGTGCCATAAATTCGATACGTCGGAAATCATATTCGAGAGCGAGGTGATCGGATAATCGATCAAGCCATATTTTATATAGGTCCAGGCGCTATAGCCGATGTTGGTCATTGTATTTTGTCTTAGCGCGAGCATGAGGCTGCCGATCAATGTGACGACAAGGATCGCGCTGATCAAGATTCTTTGTAGTCGAGTTAGTTTTTTCATTCTTCCCCCAAAATCATTTCTTTCATTATAGCTACAAAGAAGGGGAGAATCAATGAAGAGCGCCGTTCTGTTTGAAGGAATACCAGTTGTCTTTTCCGACGATGATATGATCCATCACATAGATTCCCATCGTCTTGGCGACCTCCATGAGTTGATGGGTCGATGCGATATCGCTACGGGAAGGGGTCGTGTCGTTGGATGGATGGTTGTGTACAAAAAGGATCGAATACGCGTTATTGAGGAACGCTTCTTTGAATATTTCGCGAGGATGGATCAAAGACTCGTTGAGCGAGCCAATAAATATGACTTTATGGGTAATGATCTTCCCTTTTGTGTCTAGATAGACGCAGATGAAATGTTCTTGGGGAAGGATTCCGTACTCGATTTCAAACCAATTGAGCACGTCTTTTGGATGATGGATCGTTTGTTGATAGGTCTTAGCTTTCATCGCTCGCTTGCATAGTTCTATGGAGCCTGCGATCTGGAGCGCTTTGACTTCGCGGATCCCTTCGATCTCCATGAGCGACTGGATCGGAATATTGGGCAATGTGGATAGGTTGTTGGTTTTTTTCAGCAAGTCTTCGGCGATGACGTCCACTGGCCTATTTTTCGTACCGCTGGAAATGATCAAGCATAAAAGTTCTGTGTCGCTCAGAGATTCGATCCCTAGGCGCAGCGCTTTTTCTCTTGGTCTTTGTTCTTGCATCATTTCTTTGATCTTCATACTTTATAAATACGAATTCTTACTCAAAAATGAGCCGCGTTTTATTAATTCACATAATTTCACACAAAGAGTGTCTGAGTCCCCTTCTTGAATCGAATTTCTTATAATCATAGAAAAAGGAGGGAGCCCTATGTTTAAATTGATTTTTACGGATCTGCATACTTCGAAAGTGATGACTCGGATCTTATTTCTTGTGAATCTTTTCCTTTTTGTGGTCGCGATCTGGGTATCGTGGGTATTCCCTTTCCTGTTTCCTACACTTGTTTCCCATCCGTTCGTAAAATTGATTTCAGGTATGGGATATGATCTATTTACACCACTTCTCTTGCTGAATGGCTGGTACTTATTTCGGGCAGAAGTCTTATTACGAAGATAATTGCGCAAGCATATCTTCGTATTTTTTTTGAAGTTCTTGTTTTTCTTCTTCCGTCATTTTACGCGCATGGGCATCGTGGTCATCCACCGTTCCAACATGACCTTCGATCGCTTTTCCATCTTTGACGACAACGACAAGAGGCACATAGAGCGTGAGCTCACCTTCCTCGTTCTTGGACATATAGTCTTGAAGATAAGGAATGATTTCTTGTTTTTGTTCCTCCGTATAAAGAAGTTCATTATTTTCATCGCGTGTCAAGATCGAATGGATCGAAACGTTTTGTCGTTTAGCTTCTTCTCGAAGGATCGGGAGCGCTTCTTGACACCATGGACAATTTTCAAAGCCAAAATACAATAGACCGCTTTTTTTCTCTTTGAAAAAGGAAAGGGCCTCTTCAAAAGACAATGGCTGCATCGTTTCAACAGTGTTTTGATCACCGATCGTACAAGCTTGCTCTTCGGAGCATGCGGATGAGGTTTTTGATGGAGTTTGTGTAGCGCAGCCAGCCAAAAGGAACACACAAAGAATGAAGAGTTTTTTCATAAATTAGATCCTTTCTTATAAAAAAAATGCCAATCTTTCGATTGGCACGTTTACTTACAAAATGGGGCGGCTGACGCGGATCGAACGCGCGAATGACGGAGCCACAATCCGTTGTGTTAACCACTTCACCACAACCGCCATATGCTCAATTATAATATCGAATAATTGAGTGTTTGTAAAGAGAAAAAATAAAATTTTTAATTTATGAATTCTAAAACTTCCAAATAGCAAAAAACCGCATTTCTGCGGTTTTTAACTCAACTAGATGGAGCAGATGACGGGAATTGAACCCGCGTATCAGCCTTGGCAAGGCTGTGTTCTACCATTGAACTACATCTGCATGATGGCGGTCCAGATGGGACTCGAACCCACGATCTCCTCCGTGACAGGGAGGCATGTTAACCACTACACCACTGGACCAATATAAGATTGAAAATAATGATGGCGGTCCAGATGGGACTCGAACCCACGATCTCCTCCGTGACAGGGAGGCATGTTAACCACTACACCACTGGACCAATATAATCTAATAATAAAGATGGCGGAGATGGAGAGATTTGAACTCTCGCGCCAGTTTCCCGACCTATACCCTTAGCAGGGGCACCTCTTCAGCCACTTGAGTACATCTCCAAGAATTGTTTCGGTCGGCGCTACTCATCAGCGCTCACTTATATTAACATAGACAAAAACTAAATGCAATATAAAAAATAGAAAAAAGCGATTTTTTTTCGCTTTTTTTACTCCGACTCCAAAGTCTTGATTCCATATTTAAAATAGAGAACGTGTCCGATCCAGACGCACAACAAGATCACTTGACCAACTGGCACACTTCCCATCATGATAAACCCAAAAGCCATCGTCATCGTGATGATCGCCATGACACGGATCTTCGCCTTGCGATGCATTCCCCGCTCCTTGACCCAGCTTTCTAAATTGTCTTTGTATAGATTTGTAGAAAGGAACCAATCATTCAAACGTTTCGAACTTCTTGCGAAACCAAAAGCCGCTAACAACAAAAACGGAAAAGCAGGAAGTAAAGGCAAGAGAGCGCCTAGAACACCTAGACCTAGACCAATAAATCCAATCAATAAATACACTATTTTCATACATTTCCCCTTTTTTTAACTTTCTTCTTTTTCCAATTTTCTTTCATCGAGATATAGCCATGCTTGAAAACAAGCAAAGGATGACGAAATATCAAGCGCGGTCCCGAATAACGCATCACTTTCCGGATCTCTTCCCGCGTCTCTTTTTGATAACAATGAACTTGGCAAGCCGAACAAAACGTTTTTTGCTCCATAAACGGGCAAACGAGGATCCTCTTTTTCGCATATTCGATCAAACGCTCAGGATCGCCCTCATGACTACGATAATAGAGTTCGATCATTTCGCTAACGAGCCGGATCTCGTGCTCTCTTTTATCTTCGATCTTCATGCTTTCCCCATCTCTAAGCGTAGATCGCAGTTTTGAAGCGTCGATTCTCGATGCGAAACTAAAATGATCGTTTTCCCATGTTTCGAATCATCGATCGACTTCAAGATGATCGCCTCATTCAAACTATCCAGATTGCTTGTCGGCTCATCCAAAAATAAGACTTTCGCCCCGCTCAAAAAAGCGCGCGCCAAACCAATTCTTTGCTTCTCTCCTCCCGAAAGCGAACTTCCAAGTTCTTGAACCAAAGTTGAATATCCTTGCGGCAAAGAAAGAATGAAGTCATGAATATTCGCTTTCCGACACGCCTCCTCGATTTCTTCTCGAGACGCCCCTTCCTTTACGAAAGAAATATTCTTCTCGATCGTATCGTGAAATAGATGCGTCTCTTGACTCACGCAGCTTTGATGATCTCGAAGCGCGCTCGTCTGGATTGTTTGGATCTTCTTTCCATCCACTAAGATCTTTCCTCGCTCCACATCCCAAAAACGCATGAGCAGCTTCAACAATGTTGACTTTCCGCAACCACTTGCTCCCCGGATCCCCAATACCTTGCCTTGTGGGATCTTGAGAGAAAAATCCTGCAGAACAAGATCTTTACCATATCCAAAATCGACACCATCGACCTCAAGACGATCGAAACTCGGCTTTGTTCCCGTTTTGACTTCTTCGACGACCGCTTCCTCTTCAAGCAAATCCAGCAAACGATTTCCCGCCCCTAAAGTCGGCGCGAGTCCTGTTCCTAGATTCGAAAGCGCGATCACTGGACCAAAAGAAGAAATCTGTAAAAGCGGAGAAATCAGCAGCGCCTCATAAGAAACAAAACCATTTTGATACAACCAATACGACCACAAAAACATCAGCACCGAAAAGAAGAGGATCAGCGCATTGCTCATCGACAGACCAAGCCCCATCTGCTGTTTGATCTTCTTTTCTTCTTTGGCATGCCCTCTCGTCTTATCGATCAAGTCTTCTTTATACACGTTGGCCGATCCAAATTGAAGCAGATCCTGGATCCCTCGAACGCCCTCGAGCATCTTCGCGTTGATCATAGCGCTCTTCTCACGATAAGAACGACCAGCGCTCATCGTGGATTTCGATAAAAAATAAGGCAAAAGTCCACCAATCGTTCCATACGCGATCAGAGCAAGAAGCGCTAAAGAAAAATGCAGCGACCCTTGCCATAAAACACAAATCAAAGAAACAAGAAACGCGATACAGACTGGCGAGATCGTATGGGCATAGAACACTTCGAGAAGTTCCACATCGCTCGTGATCAAAGAGATCAAGTTTCCTTTTTCCTTCGTCTCCAATTTAGCAGGCGCTAACGCGCGAAGCTTTCGAAAGATTACATCTCGAATATGCGCTAAAAGCTTAAAAGCAATATAATGATTGCTTGCTTGTTCCGCATAGCGGAGCACTCCTCGCATAAAGGCGCAAAACACCATTGTCCATAGGATCGGTTGCCACGACTCATTGGCCAAGATCTTCAAGATCCCATATCCGCCAAGAACCGGAATCAAGATCGCAGCCATAAATCCAGCCACACCCATCAAGATCGCCATGATCACGATCCACTTCATATCGCCGACAAAAACAATCAAAGAAGATAAGATCTGAAAATTACTTCGCTTCATCTTGCGTTCCTCCATTGTACCGTTCCAAATTTTGCTGGGCGTTCCATAAACGAGCATATTCCCCTTTGTTTTTTAGGAGCGTTTCATGATCACCAACTTCTTGGATCGCTCCTTCTTTTAGAACATAGATCCGATCCGCATCCATGCTGTTTTTCAAACGATGCGAGATCATGATGATCGTCTTGTCGTCTAGATCTTTGATCGTTTGAATGATTTGATCTTCGCTTTCTACATCGACATTGCTTGTCGACTCATCCAAGATCATGACTTCACTATTTTTCAATAGCAATCTTGCCAGAGCCAAACGCTGTCTTTGACCGCCCGAAAAATTCGAACCACCTTCTTTGACAGGCGTCTGCAAACCTTCTTTTTCTTGAAATAGATCCGCAATCCCTGCATGCTTGAGAGCGTTCCACATTTCTTGCTCGGAAGCATCGGCTTTTCCCATTTTCAAGTTGGTTTCGACAGTTCCCAAAAATAGTGAGGATGTATGTCCTAAATACGAAATATGCGGAGAATAGATGCTTGACTCAATTTCACAAATTTCGCTATCATTCCAGCGGACCGAACCTTTCTGTGGCTGCAAGATCCCCATCATCAAATGAGCGATTGTGCTTTTTCCAGAACCGGACTCGCCTACAAAGGCGATCTTTTCTCCTTTCTTGATCGAAAGCGAAAGATCTTTTAAAATCGGCTTCTCTTCATACGCAAATGAAAGGTTCTCCATCTTCAAAAAGGAAAAAGGCGCAAGCTCATGGATCGGATGTTCTTTTTCTTCAAGATCGAGAAGCTGGAACATCGTATCGCTCGCCGCCATTCCATTCATTGCGATATGGAAATAGGAGCCAAGCGTACGCATCGGGATAAAAAATTCAGCCGATATCAGAACGATGAACAATGCTCCAAACAAAGTGACTGTTCCATTTTGGAAAGAAGTGAGCATGCTGATGATGCCTGCCGCCGCGCCACCATATGCGACAAGATCCATGATCGAGATCGAATTGAGCTGCATGATCAATACCCGCATCGTGATCTTGCGGAATTGTTCGGCTTCTTCCTTCATTTCTTCTTGTTTTCTTTCGTCCGCTTGATAGATCTTCAACGTGCTCAAACCTTGTAGGTTTTCTAAGAACCGATCGCCTAATTGAGTATATTGGCCCCAATATTTGCTCAAGAGCTTCTTGGCGATCTTTTGCACAAACACGATCGATACGGGAATGAGCGGCACGCAAATGAATAAAATCAAGGCCGCTTTCCAATCAAACCATAGTGTGATCAAAAACAATGTCAGCGGCGCGAGCAACGCAAAGAAAAATTGCGGAATATAATTGCCAAAATACGTTTCGAGCTGATCGACACCCTCGCTGCTGAGCTGAACGATTTGCGCTGTCGAGAATGTTTTTAAATACGAAGGTCCGATCTTTGAAAGTTTTGAAAACAATCTCTCGCGCATCTGCTCCTTCACCAATGAAGAAGAGGCGAAACTCATCTGAACAGCGCGGTCGGTGCAGATCATACGAACGCACAAAGAAAGGATCATGATCACGAACACGATCCAAGAAATAGGTCGTTGTTCAATGGCTGAAGCGATCAAGTACGCGATCGACGCACTCAAGATCACATTCATTAATAAACCAAGCCACTGAAACAACACATTCAGTCGAATATACTGAGCGCTTTTTGGAAAAGCTTTCAATAAACGGATATTGATCATAACGATAGTTAGTCTCCTTTAACATTAGTTAGTTTAAAGAAACTTTAGGAATCTTGCAAGCTTGTTCTTCGCTCTCCCACAATTTCACAAAAAACTCAATCACTAGATTTGTGGTTTTTTCTTAACAGCGAAATAATAGCGATATGAATGCACTTAACACTCTGCTTCCTGTCTTCTTCATGATGGGACTAGGATTGATTTCCAATCAAAAACAATGGATCACTTCACAAGCGAAAGACGCGATCAAAGGCATGGTCTTTCATTTGCTGTTTCCGATCTTGATCTTCAACATTTTGTTTACGACTTCGCTTCCTTCCGGATCCATTTGGATCGTCCTTTATATGCTGCTTGCTTTCTTGATCTGTTTTGGGGTCGGAAAGCTCGTCACACCATGGATCTCACAAAGTTATGCGCGCGTGATCCCTTTTTTATTGACTACTTGCGAAGGTGGCAATCTAGCATTGCCTTTATTCATGACGATCGCCGCTCCTCAATTTCAAACGTATCCTGTCTTGTTCGATATGGCTGGGACCGTCGTTGTCTTTATGGTCATTCCTGTTCTTGTCGAAAAAGTGAAACATGGACAAGTAAGCTGGAAAGAAACACTGTGCAAGATCTTGAAGAATCCTTTTATTCTAGCGGTTATTTTTGGATTGCTCATGAACGTGTGCGGACTCCATCTCGTTTTGGAAAAATCGTCTTGGCTTTCCCTTTACAATAATTTGATCGATATGGCGACCAAACCCATCGTCTCGATCATCTTGTTTACGATCGGCTATGAAATGAACATCACAAAAGAAACCCTTGTTCCGATTCTCAAGCTGTTTTCGATCCGAATCATTTTATATCTTTTGATCATCGTCGGCTTTTTTCTCTTATTTCCTTACCGGATGAAGGAAAAAGCGTTTTGTCTTGCGGTCCTGCTGTATTTTATGTGTCCAACGAGCTTCGCGCTTCCGATGCAGCTTGGCCCGATCTGCACAAAAAAAGAACAAGAATTCATGTCCACGTTCATCTCGATTTTTATGTTCATCACGATGATCGTTTATACGTGTCTTGTCCTGTTTCTTGTCTAAATCAACCCCATGATCTTGACGATAAAATAGCTATAAAAAAAAGAAGAAATTGGTTTGCCGATCACGATGATCCAAAAAAACTTCCAAAAAGAAATCGAAGATAATCCTGCGATCATGCAAAGAAGGTCGTCGGGCGCGACTGGAAGAAAGATCCCGATCGCGAACAGTTTGGCAAAGTTTTTCGAATCTTGCAGTTTTTGATCGTATTTATCAAACGTCTGTTGGTCGACGAAATGTCTCAGGAGTCGTTTTCCATATTTTCGAACGAGCAGAAAAGCGAGACTCGAGCCGATCAGCACGCCAATGTAGGAATAGAAAAAACCTTTCCACGTTCCAAAACAGAGCATCGCTAAAGAGCCTGACACCCCGCCTGGAAGGATGGGAAAAAGGACTTGGAACGCTTGAAACACGATAAACACAAGGGGACCGTAGACACCCGCTTTGGCAATGACGCGCTGCAACGCTTTGGGATCTCTAAAATAATTGTGTCTGAAGAAATAATATACGATAAAAAGCAAAAGGATCGTTCCAAAAATCAGAAGGATCGTCTTCCATTTTGGATTCGAAGATTTAACGGATCTAGATTTCATAGGTATATCATAGAAAAGAACCTCTAAAAATCATAGGCTCGTGCTTTCTCATAAAAAAAAATGTCAGCTTTCACTGACATTTTTTGTTTATCCATGAACATGGATTCGATTGATCGCCCTTTGGAGGGACAATTCTGCCCGCTTCATATTGGTATGCGTATCTTTTTTATCGATCCGAGCTCTCGCTCTTTCATAAGCTTTCTTTGCTCGTTCAAGATCGATCTCGTTTCTTCCTTCGATCGCGTCCGTCAATAACAACGCTTTATTTTGGGAAAAATGGAGGAATCCGCCTGAAATCGAATAATCGTCGACCACATCGTTTTCCTTCGTGATCGAAAGCCGACAAGGAACAAGAGAAGCCACGATCGGCATATGATTGGATAAGATCGTCATTTCACCTTCTACGGTTTTTAAATGGATGCTTTTGACTGGCTCATCCATATATTCGCCCATCGGTGTCACAACTCTAAGATCGATCATGCCGCACCTTCAAGTTCTTTCGCCTTTTTGATCGCGTCTTCTAAAGTGCCGACCATCAAGAACGCTTGTTCTGGCAAATCGTCATAATCGCCATTCAAGATCTTTTCGAAATCGCTAACTGTCTGCTCAACAGGAACGTATTGCCCTGGAATTCCGGAGAACACTTCCGCGACATTGAACGGTTGAGAAAGAAAGTTCCGGACACGACGCGCCCGATTGACGATCTTCTTGTCTTCTTCCGATAATTCATCCATACCTAAGATCGCGATGATATCTTGCAGCTCTTTATAACGCTGTAAAATGCTTTGGACATCCCGCGCCACTTTGTAATGACGCTCTCCAACAACGAGAGGATCGAGCATACGGCTGCTTGAATCCAAAGGATCCACGGCTGGATAGATTCCTAAAGCCGCAATATCACGCGATAATACCGTTTTCGCATCCAGATGCGTAAATGTTGTCGCTGGGGCCGGGTCAGTCAAATCATCCGCTGGCACATAGACCGCTTGGATACTCGTGATCGAACCATCTTTTGTGGACGTGATCCGCTCTTGAAGCTGTCCCATTTCTGTTGCTAGCGTTGGCTGGTAGCCTACCGCTGAAGGAACACGGCCAAGAAGAGCCGATACTTCCGAACCCGCCTGGGTGAAACGGAAAATGTTGTCGATAAAGAGCAATACATCTTGATGTTCCACATCCCGGAAATACTCCGCCATCGTCAATCCTGTCAAACCTACACGCATTCTCGCCCCTGGCGATTCGTTCATCTGACCATAAACGAGGACTGTTTTGTCTAAGACACCCGAGTCCTTCATTTCCCAATACATGTCGTTTCCTTCACGCGTTCTTTCACCAACACCTACAACGACCGATTTACCACCATGTTCTTTTGCGATATTGTGGATCAGCTCTTGGATCAAGACCGTTTTTCCTACGCCGGCGCCCCCAAACAAACCGATCTTACCACCCTTTGCGTAAGGGCAAAGCAAATCGATGACTTTGATTCCTGTCTCCAGGATCGCGCTTGTTGTCGCCTGTTCATCAAAGGCTGGCGCTTTGCGATGGATCGGCAGCTGGCTTTCCGCATGGACATCGCCTAACCCATCGATCGGTTGCCCTAGTACGTTGAACATTCTGCCAAGGATCCCATCCCCTACTGGAGCTTGAATCGGCTTCCCTGTATCGATCGCCTTCATGCCGCGCACAAGGCCGTCCGTGCTTCCCATCGCGATGCATCGAACAAGATCGGCGCCGATTCCTTGCGCGACTTCCGCGACAAGTTCTTCGCCATCTTTCTTTTCTATTTTGATTGCCGTCAGCAAGTCAGGCAAATGCCCTTCATCGAATTTGACGTCGATAACAGGCCCAATGACTTGCGCGACCTTTCCTATATTTTCCATCCATTACCTCCTAGTCTTTCAACGCGTTTGCGCCGCCCACGATTTCGGTGATCTCTTGGGTGATCGCGCCTTGACGGATCCGGTTGTACGCGAGCTCGAGCTGTTCTTGCAGCTCTGTAGCGTTGTCTGTCGCCGACTCCATCGCCATGCGTCGAGAGGCTTGCTCACTTGTTTTTGATTCTAAATACAGTGAGTACAATAAAGATTTACATGCCAAAGGAATGATCTGCGAAAGCATCACTTCTTTTCCTGGCTCGAAAATCGTATCTTGTCCAATCGTTTGTTCCTGCTTTTCACCTTTTGAAACGGGCAGGATCGTCTCCAGCGTCGGAACGAAGGTGAGCGTATTCTTATAATGCGTATAGAGCACTTGGATCTTGGAGATCTTCTTTTCTTCGAAAAGATCAAGCGCCACTTGCATCTCGTTGGCCAGCTCCATATAGGCTGTATCCTCGTTGAGATCGACGATCGAAGCGAATAAAGAAATGCCTTTCGCTTTGGCCCATTGGATCCCGCGTGATCCGATCATGACAAGATCATCCTCTTTGTTTAGATCTTGCAGGACGGTGCGATAAATATTGGCATTGTATCCGCCACACAGCCCCATATCGGATGTGATCACGAACACGAAAGCTGGTTTTCCTTCATTTTCCTTTAAGAAGGGATTGTTTTTTCCTGCCGATTCGATCACAAGATCGAGAAGTTCATGGAGCCCTTTGGCGTATTCAACGTTTCGCTCCATCGCTTCTCTTTGTTTCGTAAGCTTGCTGCTGGCAACGAGTTGCATCGCTTTCGTGATCTTTTTAGTAGAATCGACCGAGGAGATCCGCGATTGGATTTCCTGTCTACTTTGTGCCATCGCTCATTCCTTCGCTTAGTTCGAATTCCTTGGAATAGGCATCTAAAGCTGTCTTGATCTGCGAGATCAGATCGTCGGACAACGCTTTGTCTTTATTGATCTGATCGATGATATACGGATATTCGCGCTCGATATATTGCAGCATACCATGCTCATAGACTAAGACCTTATCCACTGGCACATTTTTTAAATAATTGTATTTTGCCGAAAACAAAGAAAGAACTTCTTTAGCGACCGGCATTGGATCATATTGTTTCTGAATCAGAAGCTGTGTCAAACGCTCTCCATGATTCAATATATCTGTCGTCGCGCTATCTAGATCCGATCCAAATTTCGCGAAGCTTTCCATTTCATGGAATTGAGCGAGCTCAAGCTTCAAAGAGCCCGATACTTGTTTCATCGCTTTGATTTGGGCGGCCGAGCCGACACGCGATACCGAAAGACCTGAGTCTACCGCAGGACGGATGCCCGCGTTGAACATATCGGTCTTCAAGAAGATCTGTCCATCCGTGATCGAAATGACATTCGTTGGGATATAGGCTGAAATATCGCCCGCTTGCGTTTCAATGATCGGAAGAGCCGTCAAAGAGCCGCTGCCGTAGTTTTCATTCAATCGAGCCGCGCGCTCGAGAAGTCTTGAATGCAGATAGAAGACATCGCCTGGATACGCTTCACGTCCTGGTGGTCTTCTCAACAGCAAGGACATTGTACGATAAGCGACCGCGTGCTTGCTTAGATCATCATAGACGATCAGCACATCTTTTCCTTGCTCCATCCATTCTTCTCCAATGGCGCAGCCCGCATAAGGCGCGATATATTGAAGAGGAGCTGGTTCCGATGCGGTCGCCACGACAATTGTCGTATACTTCATCGCATCGTGTTGTTTGAGCTTTTCTACGATCTGCGCGACCGTACTTGCCTTTTGACCGATCGCTACATAAATACATAAGACCCCGCTATCCTTTTGATTGATGATCGTATCGATCGCGATCGCTGTTTTTCCCGTTTGTCTATCTCCAATGATCAGCTCACGCTGCCCTCTTCCGATCGGGATCATCGAGTCGATGATCTTCAATCCTGTTTGAAGAGGAACGCTCACTCCTTTACGAGTCATAACGCCAGGCGCTACCCGCTCGACTGGACGCATTCGGTCTGTGTGGATCGGACCGGCTCCATCGATTGCTTGTCCTAAAGCGTTGACGACACGGCCGACCATCGCATCTCCAACAGGAACTTCTACGATATGTCCTGTTCTTTTTACGAGATCGCCTTCCTTGATATCGGTGTTGTCGCCCATCAATACAGCGCCCACCGAATCTTCTTCCAGGTTCATGACCATTCCATAGACATCATGCGGAAACAACAAAAGTTCGGACATCATCGCGTCCTTTAGACCATAGACGGTCGCGATCCCATCACCGACGGAAAGGACGGTACCTGTTTCGCTCATTTCGATATCTTGGTCTACATTTTTAATCTGGGCTTTGATCAGTTTGCTGATTTCTACCGGATTCAAACTCATTGTTTCACCTACTTTTCGTTTATTCTTTCTTTCAAGCTCGAAAGGCGCGTATCGATCGTATTATCGATGACACGATCTTTCGCCTTGACGCGTATACCTGCGATCAATGATGGATCGACAGTGATATTCAGTTCAATTTTTTTCTTCAGTTTCTTCTCTAACAACTGCATTAGAGATTCTATTTGCGAATCGCTGAGCGGCTGCGCGCTCTCTACCGAAACTTCTTCTATACCTTGATCTTTGCGATATAGCGAAAGATAGTCTCGATAAACATCGTCAAGACGATATCCTAGAGAGTGATCGACAAGCACTTTCAGAAAATTCAAAACGGTCGGATCGCTTTCCTTTTTAAAAATGGCTTCGATCCATTGGCGCTTCGTGTTCCGGTCGATCTTAGGATGGGCTAGAGCACTGACGAAATCTGGATTCTCATCCCAGACCATCTTCAATTCTTTCAGATCTTCTAAATACGCCTTTTCTTTTCCGTCTTCTTTCGCAATATCAAACAATGCGGAAGCATAAGGCTGCATGGAATTTACCATTCAGAACGCTCCGCTTGTTTTAAGAAATCCTCTACGTACGCCTGCTGCACGGTTTCATCGACCTCTTTATGAACGAGGTTTCTAGCCACTTCGATCGCCACGTCGCTGATCGCGTTTTTCATATCTGCTTCCGCTTTGCGTTTTTCGCGGTCGATCTCTTCTTTAGCTGCATCCTTCAAACGATCCGCTTGCGTGGACGCTTGCGCGAGTATTTCTGCTTTTTCTTGGTTTGCTTGTTCTTTCGCCGACTCGATCAGAGCGTGGGCTTCTTGTCCTGCATGCTTCATCTTCTCGTCATATTGCGCTTTGATCTGAGAAGCTTCTTCCTTGAGCGTGATGGACGCGTCGATATTCTCCTGGATGAGATCTTGTCTCTTTTTCACAAAAGCGACCAGTTTGTTCCAGAAAAAATGCTTCGCGAACAAAACGATCAGAAGGGTCGAGATACAAACGAGAACGACGTCGGTGAACGAAATTCGTAAATAGTTGTCAATATTAAAATCGATCATCGCCGATCACCCTATATTCTAACCTTTAACAAAGATCAGAAGGATGGCGATAACTAATGAGTAGATACCTGTCGTCTCGGCTAAAGCGATACCCAATACCATGATCGATTGGATCTTTCCGCTCGCTTCTGGATTGCGTCCAACACTTTCGGCACCTTTACCTGCCGCGAAACCTTGTCCGATTCCTTGACCTAGACCTGCAACCATCGCAATACCTGCGCCTAATAGTGCCATACCTTGCACGAAAAACTGATTAAATTCCATTGTATTTCCTCCTAATAATTTTTAAATGGATCATTCGGCTTCTTTACTCACTTGCTGTCCTAAGAAGAAGGAGCCAAGCGTAAAGAAGATATACGTTTGAATCACGCCAGAGAACACATCAAAATACATATGAATGAATGGGGTCAGCGTCAAGCCAAGATATCCCCATGGAGCAATGTTTTTGATGAGCGTATAGATCATGAGCGTGATGATACTGCCCGCTAGAATATTACCAAACAAACGCATCGTCAATGAAATGGGTGGAGCGAGCTCTCCAATAATATTCAACGGCGTCAAAAGCCACATTGGTTCTGTCAATTCTTTGAGACGAGCGACAAAACCGCCTTTCTTGATCGCTTGATATTGCCACATGAGCCACATCGTTACCGCAAGCGTTGCGTTGAAGCTTACATTCGATGTCGGGTTCTGCAGACCGATCAATCCGGTCAAGTTCGATACGAGCATCAGCAAGATCAAAGTACCAAACATCGGTACATAATGAAGAGTCGTCTCTTTTAGATTTCCTTGGACGACGTATAAGATCAAGTTATAGATCTCTTCACATACATATACAAGTCCTTTTGGCGCTTTCGATGGATCTGCTTTTTCGATCTTTTTTCCTGCAAAATAGAAAAAGAACATCGAAAAGAAGCAAATGCATAGCCAAACAAAAATCGACTGCTGGATCTCGAGTTTGAAATCACCAATCCGAATGATGATCTCACTCACTTGGGACATTGTCTGCCTCCTTTCCTAATTTCATGGATACAAGAAGGATCGCGAGCTTATTGCATAAGATCCCGACAAGCATCGCTAGAACGGGAACATGCCAATACGCGAAAAACGCCATCACGCATCCATATAAACAAAAACGTAATACATAGTTCAAGCTTCCTTGTCTCTTGGCGTTGGGCTTTGACTCGATCGTTTTACAAAAGCGCACGATCGCCAAAAAACCTACGATTCCTAAGATCGTGCCGATCAAAACGCCAAATAGCGCCGGCCAAGAAAAAACGAGAAACGCGATCATCATACAAGGAAGCGCGAGGATGAGCGTGGAAATAAGGATCCTCTCGCTCAGCTTCTTAAGATCGTCCATTCTTTTTTTTATCCTTCAAGATCAGCATCAAGAAGCTGCCGATCAAAGCATACAAGACAAGAACGACGATAAAGATCGGTTTGGTATGAAACCACGTATCGAGCCAATACCCGATCAATAGGCAGACAAGCAAATTGACGAGCAAAAACCCAGAAAACTGTGTTGGCTTCATTACTTCGTACCAAAGATCCGATCGCCTGCATCCCCTAGTCCTGGTACGATGTATCCTTTTTCATTGAGATGATCGTCCAAAGCCGCTAAATAAATATCGACATCAGGATGCAGCTCTTCGATCAATTTCACACCCTCTGGAGCTCCGACCAAGCAGACGAGTTTGATATTTGTCGCTCCTTGTTTTTTGACCATATCGATCGCTGCGGCACTCGAGCCACCTGTGGCTAGCATCGGATCGACGATGATCACAGTCGACTCTTCCATATGGTGCGGGTATTTTTCAAAATAAGGATGTGGCTCTAGCGTCTCCTCGTCTCGATACATTCCAATATGCGCGACTTTCGCGGTCGGAACGATCGAAAGGATGCCGCTGACCATGCCAAGTCCTGCGCGCAGGATCGGCGCAACAACAATAGGTGCAGCCAATGTATCGGCTTTTGTCTTGCAGATCGGTGTTTCGATCTCGATCTCTTTGGTCGGAAGATCGCGGGTGATCTCATACACCATCAAGCCGCCGATTTCATCTAGATTTTCACGAAAATCTTTTGTACCTGTATTTTTATCTCTCATCACGGTCAACTTGTGTCGAATCAGCGGATGATCAATAACATTCAACATTTTTTTCTTCACCACCTTTGTTCATTTCCCATTATAACAAACCGCCTCTCCAAAAAAAACCATCGGACTACTTAGAATTCGTACCGATGGTCAAAACCTTAAATTGCTCAGCAGCTCGCACTTCGATTCCTTCTAAAGACTGCTTTTTTCTTGAAAATGTGGAATACAGAGTTTGAAGAGCGAGCTCATGCGTATTGGCTTCTTGGGAAAGATGGGCTAAGACGATCTCCTTTGTATTCGCATCGACAAGATCTGCGAGATTGCTCGCGCTCTCTTCATTATTCAAATGTCCCAAAGGAGAAAGGATGCGCTGCTTCAAATAGGGTGGCCTTGAAGTTGACATGAGCATTTCGACATCATGATTGCTTTCGAAGATATAATAGGTCGCCCCTTTTAAATAAGGTTTGTTTGAATTGGCGATATAGCCAGTATCGGTCACATAGACAAGTTTTTCTGTCGCGCTTTCGATCACGAAGCCGATCGTATTTCCGGCATCATGAGAAAGAGGAATGATCAAGATCGAAAGATCTTTGAACTGCAATCGATCAAAAGGCTGCAGGTCTTCTTTGGCGCAACCGCTTAGATCACAATACGAATAGATTGGCACCGAAGAACAGAACTTGAGTCCTTTGATATGGTCTGAATGCGAATGACTGACCAAGAGAGCATCCGTATCCTCGAGTCGAGCTCCTACTTGCGCTAAAGAAGAAAGCAAATACTTTTTGGTACATCCGCAATCGATCAAGATCTGGGCCGATTGGCTCCGCACTAAACAGCAATTTCCTTTGGAACCGCTGCACAATAAATCAATTCGCATATACATCATCCTCCCGACTTTGCTCCCAAGCGGAAAATTTGGAAATCGACTTTTTAAAGACGAGCTTGATATCTCCTAATCCGCCGTTACGATGCTTGGCGAGCGTCAGGTCGACAAGCTCGGTGTCACTTTGTTCTTCTTCGTCTTTTTCATAGTACTTTTCTCGGTACAAAAACATGACGATGTCCGCGTCTTGCTCGATCGATCCTGATTCACGCAAGTCAGCGAGCTGTGGACGATGATCCGTTCTTTTTTCGACTTCACGAGAAAGCTGCGACAAGGCGATCACTGGACAATCCAGCTCTTTAGCCAAGATCTTTAAGTTTCGCGAAATATCCGAGACCTCTTGTTGTCTTGAATCGGCTCTCGTTCCGGTGATCAGCTGCAAATAGTCGATCACCACAAGCGAAAGCGCTCCATATTCGCTTTTGAGCTTGCGGCATTTCGAGAAGATCTGCGAGACTTTGATGCTCGAGGTGTCGTCGATAAAGATCTTTCTTTCTCCTAAACGGGAGCTTCCTTCATTCAGCTTGTTCCAGTCTTGCGCATTTAGGCTGCCATTTCGAAGCTTGTTGCTTTCGACATTGCTTTCGGCGGATAATAAACGCTTCATCAAAGAGTCGGTCGGCATTTCCAGGGAGAAGATCGCCACCGCTTCTTCTTTATTGTGCTTTGCGACTTCCGAAGCGAAATTCAAGGCGAGAGCGGATTTTCCCATGGCCGGACGCGCCGCTAAAATGATCAAGTCGCCCCGCTGAAACCCATTCGTGTAGCGGTCAAGATCTGAATAGCCGGTCTTGATGCCGGTGATCCCTTCCATATTTTTGAGGCGGTTGAGCTCTTCCATAACACGATCGATGATCTCGGCCGAGCTTTCGAATTCAGCGCCTCTTCGATGACGGGTCACATCCATGATGCTTCTTTCCGCATCGTCAAGCAGCGTGTCGATATCTTCGCTTGAATCGTACGTGTTTTCGGCGATCGTATCGGCGGCTAAGATCAGCTGTCGCATTTGGGCTTTGTTTTTGATCGATTCGATATAAGAATTCGTATTCACTGGCGAGATCGCACTATCCATCAGTTGAATGATATAGTCGCTCCCGCCTGCTTGTTCGAGTTCGTTTTTATCTTGTAATCGAGCGATCACGTTGTTCAGATCGATCGGTTTGCCTGTTCCTTGCAGCTCCTGTATGACCGCATAGATCTTTTGATGGATCGGCAAATAGAATTCTTCATAATCGAGTCCTTGGTCCATACACGACTGCATGATGGAAGGATACACCATTAATGAGCCAAGCAAAGATTGTTCCAGGTTTTGAGAATTTGGCAGTTCTCTTGCCATGGCTTACTCCTTTTCGCTCACATGCACTTTGATTTCGCCAATCACTTTGTTTTTGTAGAGATCGACTTTGACGATCGTTGTTCCAAGAGAATTGATATCCACATCTTTATGGATCTTCTTTTTATCGATTTCGATGCCTTTTTGAGCCAACGCGTTCACGATCTGCTTGTTGGAGATCGAACCAAACACATTGCCGTTCTTTCCTGCCTTTAGCTTGAATTCTAGCACGAGATCCTTCAGTCGTTCTTGGATTTCTTTAGCTTCTTGTTCTTTATTCGCCTCATCTTGCGCTTTGAGAGCTAGCTGTTCGTCGAGTTTATGTTTCGAGCCTTTGGTATAGGCGATCGCCATTCCGTTTTTGATCAAATAGTTATAGCCGTATCCATCGCTGACTTCTTTGATCTCATCTTTTTTACCGACTTTTTTAACGTCTTTCAACAATATTACTTTCATGTTTCTTCAGATCCTCCTTGATTTTATCCAACAGCTCTTCTTTGAGCTTTTCTACCGTAGTGTCTTTTCTTTCCAGGGCGGCTGCGGCGAAATGACCGCCACCATTCATTTTTTCCATGATCTTTTGTACATTGAATGTTCCATCGCTTCGGGCGCTGATCGCCACGCTGTGGTTTTTTGTATTCGCGATCGTAAATGATGCGGTGCATCCTTTGATCTTGAGCAAGCTGTCTGAAACTTGGGCCATCATCGTTCGATCCAGCTCTTTGTCGTCGATCGCCGCGATCATAAAGTGACCAAAGTAAGGCTCGCCTCGCGCCACCAGTTCTGTTTTCAAGCGGAAATTGCTAAAATCTTCGCAGAGCGCTTTTTCTGCCAGATTGGCGTTGGCGCCCCATCGTCTTAGAACGGCCGCTGTATCGAATGTGCGGGCGGATGTATGCATCTTGAATCGGTTCGTGTCGATGATCAATCCTAAATATAATATGGTCGCTTCGGCTTCGAAGACAGGTATATGATTCGGGAGCGAGTCGATCATTTCTACGATCAGCTCGCACGTCGAAGAAGCTTGCGATTCTACATAGGTGATCAAAGGATGGATCACAAAATGTTCGTTGCGTCGATGATGGTCGATCACGATTACTTTTTCGAATTGATCGACCAGCTCGCGGGCGCTTGAAATATTTGGCATTCCATGATCGACCATGATCAATAGATCTTTTTTCGAATCGATCATATCGGTCGCTTTGTTGGCTGTGATAAACGTATAGCGATCATGAATAGCCTGCTTATAGAAATCCATTGTCTCTTGGAGCTGCTGATCGCGTGGAACATTCTGCAAGATGATAAAGGCTTGTTTTTTTAGCGCCTTAGCCCAATTGGACATCGCTAGAGCGGCGCCCATACAATCGAAGTCTGTATTGACATGGCCTGCGATAAAAACTCTGTCGCACTCTTTCATCGCTTCTTGGATCGATTGAGCCATGATGCGGACCCTTACTTTAGAGCGTTGCGAACTCGTTTCGGAATTTCCGCCAATATAGTGAACTTTGTGTCCGGCTTGCTGGAGGGCGGCCTGGTCCCCGCCTCTACTTTGCGCAAGCTCCATCAATTCATTGAGCATCGAGTCGAGATACTCGTAATCATTGGTTCCATACGCCATCGCGATGCTGAGCGTGATCGATACATCGATCTTATTGGCTTCATCTTTGATGATCTGTAAAATATTGAAGTTTTCTTGCCGGATCGTCTCCAAAATATCGCGGTTCAAGAGCACAAAAATACGATCCGAACGAATACGGCGAATAAGGAGATGGTGCTCTTTTGCCCAAGAGATCAGCGGGGTGCGCAAATGGGTATTGATCTTCGAGACGATCTCTTCGTTTTCATACGACTGGTATTCAAGGTAGTTGTCTAGCTGCATGAGGCCGACGACAACTTGGTTTTCCCATTGTTCTTTGCGAAGCCCATACAATTCGGTGATATCGTGAACATATAAAACTTGGGCTTCTTCTTTTTTTAAGATCTCATAGACATGTCCTTGATCGAAGCCGATGACTGAATCGATATCTTCATCAAAGATGTCGCGGATATTTTCAATCCAGCTGGTCACTTTTTTATTGACGAGCGAGATGTCGCGTTGGGCGAAGAAATCGCTTGTCCAAGTCGCGACAAATTCATCGTTGTAGGTAATGATCCCGACTTCGCCGATTTTAAGAGCGTCTTTGGCGTCTTTTCCTAAAATGCGGGAGATATCGAATTCCGTTTTCACTCCTCGTACTTTGATCGCATGCCAAAAGCTGATAAAGATCGCGATAAACAATAGAGCGATTAAAATGAGCAAGATCGACGAGATCCACTGTTTTTGTAGGATCTGAAAAATAAAGAGGCAGATGACCAGTACGGAGAGCCCGATCATCATATTGCGCCATTTTGTAAAATACTTCATATACCGTTTTCCTTTTTAGAGCGCCGATGTCGAAGCGAAAGCAGACAATCGAGTTCCCCCAGCCCGATGCTGATCAAGCAAAGAGGCGGAATAAAGCCTAGCAAGATCGCAAAAAATGTCCACTGTCTTTTTCGATGGGCGATGCAATAGTGGATCATATAGACGACGCCGTAATAATCAAGCGCCATGAGATCCAAAGCGAATGCGATCAAGATCAAGTCATTCGCCCTTTCTGAACATTCTATCACACTTTGAGAGGCAAGAAATACTACCAAAAGAATGATTGATCCAACTCCTAGCCACAATGGAGGCTTGATCTGCCATACTTTTTTCATCGGTACTGTTTCGATCTTCATCCGAATATAGATCATCATCGCTAAAAGATGGATGCAGATCGTCTGCAGCAAGGAAAGCAAGACGACCGTAAGCGTCAAGAAGACGAATAGATCGAGGAATGGAAAGATTTCGTGAAATAGCTTGAAATCTTCCATGTAATCGAGCGCGAATATTTTGGCATACAGAAAGAAAATGAGCCAATAACTCAAGAATGACAGGATAAATACGCCGCCTAGCTTGAAGGCGCTCGATTTTCTTTTCCATGTGCAGATTCCATAAAACAAGCCGATCAAGATCGATGTCCAGCTGTAGAACCATGTCGTAAAACCGCCAAACAATAGGGTTTCAAGGATCATGCCGATCGCGCAGATGATCGAAGGATAGATCGGTTGTGTGCTTGCATAGATCAGGATCGGAAAGCAGAACGCCCAGGAAAAAGTTGTTTCGATAAATAAGCCGAATTGTTCATTCAGAAACAATAAAAGTGCATAGATAGCCATGACCATTGCACCTCTTGTTAATTGTTTTGTGTTCATAGGTGTTATTATAAGCGAAAAAAAGACACAAAAAAAGGCTCCAAGAGCCTTTTGTGACTTTATCCTTAGTCGACTACGTAAGGAAGAAGCGCCATCTGACGAGCGCGTTTGATCGCTGTCGACAACATTCTTTGGTATTTTGCGCGCGTCCCTGTTACACGTCTTGGAATGATCTTTCCGTTGGCGTTGATGAAACGTTTGAGCAATTCTACATCTTTATAGTCGATTTCTTTGATTTTATTTTTTGTGAAATAGCAGACTTTTTTACGGCCCATGCGTTGTTTTTTAAATGCCATCTTTAATCCTTTCTAGAATGGTAAATCATCGCTGGCGATATCCAGCGTATCGTTTTCATCGAAAGTTGAACTAAATCCTTGATCGAGCGGCGCCGAATAAGAATTTGAATTGTTCGAATAGGATGGCTGATTGTTGTTATACGAACCAGCGTATGGCTGTTGATAATTGTTGTTGCCATACGATGATTGCGACTGCGCGTTTTTTGGTTCCAAGAACTGTACCGAATCCGTCACGACTTCTGTGACATACACTCTTTGCCCTTGCTGGTTCTCATAATTACGTGTCTGGATCCTACCTTCCACGCCGATCAAAGAGCCTTTATGCAAATATTGAGCCATCAATTCGGCTGTTTTGTTCCACGCGACACAATTGATGAAATCCGCATCTGGTTGTCCAGGTTGCGCGCTTCTTCGATTGACCGCGATCGTATAGGAAACAACGCTCGTTCCGCTTTGCGTCCTGCGCAACTCCGGATCCTTTGTCAACCGTCCTACCAATACTACTCGATTGATCATATTTTTTTCCTCTAATTACTTTTCGCTTTCCGTTTTCACGACCATGATACGAATGACCGAGTTGTTGATTCGGCAAAGACGTTGGAATTCTTCGATTCCTTCGTTGTTCGCTGTCAAGTTCACAACGATATAGTGTCCTTTTTTCATGTGGTCGATCTCATAGGCGAAATCACGAACTCCCCAGTCGTCGATCTTGTCGATCGTACCGTTGTTGTCCGTAACCGACGCGAACAATCTTTTTTCAAGGGCATCCACTTGTGCCTCGTCTAAAGATGCGTTGACGATCATCATGACTTCATACTTTTTCATGCGTACACCTCCCTTTGGACTATTTGGTTTCTTACGAAACAGAGAGCAAGCGCAAACTTGCTTAGACACCATACCACACTGCTTTTTAAAAATCAACGCAAAACACGTTTGATTTTACGAATTTCACTTTTTTTGATAATAGGCACTCGCTCTTGTTGGATCTTTTCAAGCAGCAGATCGTCATTCATCAATACATCGTATGTATCGACTCTTAAGCGTTTCACATTGGAAAAGAAGACACAGCCTTGAATTGGTACATGGATATGGAATGAATTGAGGGTCTTTGATAAAAGGTTGATTTCTTGGGAAAGCTGCTTGAGCGGGTTTTTGAAATATTTGATCGACTTTCCGCGCTCTTGCCTCCATGTCGTCTGGTTTTTCTTTCCATAGATCGCGCCATGATGGTTTTTGACTTCGACTACATACAAGCCGTACACGCTGATCACGAGTAAGTCGATTTCGGAGCGGGCTCCTTCGACTTCAAGGGGGATCGTGCTATAAACCGTATACTCTTTGGGCAGCTTTCGTAAAAGTGTAGCAGTCTTCTCCTCTCCTTCCAGCCCGCTCTTCAAGATCTTTGTCTTTCTTTGGCAAAAAAGAGCCAATACAAGGAAGAGGATCGCCCAGCCAACGCCATACCACACTTGATAATCAAACGATGCATAGATCGATAAAGCGGCAAACAGAAGCATCATCCAGAAAAGAAGCCGATATTTGCGGTATCGCATCCGGTTTGGGTTGAACGCGACTTTTTTGATCTTCATCGCTCTTCTTTCTGTTCCCGGATCCTTTCAGCAAGTCTTTTGGAAATGTTGAAAGCGCCGATCGGTGTATGTTGTGGGAACGCTTTAGAGAGCCGCTTTGTTTTTAGAAGGTCGATCTTGCGCATCGTCTCCTCGATCTGCGTGTTCCACATGTCGATTTCAGGACGATCATGCAGCCAGGAATCCATCTGGTTTTGGAGTTCTTCGATGCGGTATTGAGTTTTGGAAATCTTGAGTGCGGTGTCGGCTTCAAATTGGGCGAAGATCTTTTCCATTTGTGTATGGAGTCTTTGGAGCGTGTTTCTTCGTTTCATCAAATGAACGAGCGTCGTGATCAGATCGATCGAGAAGGCGACCGTAAAAACGATCAAAAATAGGCGCATTTGATCGTCTGGGATCGAATCGGCCAGCTTTTCGACATACGGTTGGATGATAAAGACGACGACAAGGGCCATCAAGCCAAATAGAGTTGAATTCAGCAAACAAATTCGTCCATTTAGATTGTATTTATAATGGGAATAGTCCCACCATTTTTCATGAAAGAGCGTTTCCATAAGCCAGCTTGTAAAATATTCAAGGGCGCTGGTCAGGATCATCCCGCCAAGAAAAACGAGGATCGGATGATTGCCTAGAGCTAATAGCGGATATAGGACGATCAGAGCGCCAAAGCCATAAATCGGGCAATAGGGGCCATATAAAAAGCCGCGGTTGACAAACTTCTTTTGTCCGATCCCGACATAGACATCTTCGCAAAGCCATCCTGCGATACTATAAAAAATGAAATAAAAATAGGCGTGCATCCAGTTGATCATATGAGTTCCTCGCTTCGTTTCTATCGTATCATGATTTTTCTTAATTCGACAAAAACGTGCACAAATGACCAGATTCATTTTTGTTTTTGAAGGATTATGGTATGATGGACTCGAAAAGAGGTATGTTATGAAACAAAAATTAACTCCATTGGAATATAAATGGATTTGTTATGACATTGGCAATTCCGCCTTTATTTTACTCGTTTCAACGATCTTGCCAATTTATTTCAATTCCTTGTCTAGCGCGGCTGGCCTTGCTGAAAACGATTATTTGAGCTATTGGTCGTATGCGACAAGTATTTCGACGATCATTGTAGCTCTTCTAGGTCCTATTTTAGGAACGATCGCGGATTATAAAGGGAAAAAGAAGCGTATTTTCGCGACGAGCGCTTTTTTGGGCGCCCTTTCGCTGGCTTGTTTTTGGATTCCTTCGTATTGGTTGTCTTTTCTTGTTTTATATATAGTCGCTAAGATCTGCTACTCTTTGTCTCTTGTCTTCTATGATTCGATGCTTGTCGATGTCACGAAAGAAGAAAACATGGACGCGATCTCGACGCAAGGATATGCGTGGGGATATATTGGTAGCTGCATTCCTTTTATCATTTCTCTTGTTTTTGTGTTGATGAACGAAGCGATCGGCATTTCGATGCATACGGCTATGATGATCACGTTTATCTTGAACGCGCTTTGGTGGGTGCTCTTTACCCTTCCTTTATTTCGATCGTATCGGCAGAAGCATTATATTGAGCCTGAGAAGCATGTGATCTATGATACGTTCGCGCGTTTGAAAAAGACGCTGACTTCGATCAAAAAACAAAAAAAGATCTTTTTGTTCTTGCTTTCATTCTTCTTTTATATTGATGGTGTCTACACGATCATCGATCTTGCGACCGCGTATGGCACAAGTCTAGGTCTAGATACGACGGGTTTATTGTTGGCTTTATTGTTCACGCAGATCGTCGCTTTCCCGGCCAGCTTGACGTTTGCCAAGCTTTCTAAACAATACGATACGGCTAAACTGATCCGGATCTGTATTTTCGCGTATTTTTTGATCACTGTTTTTGCTGTCCAGCTCGATGCTCTTTGGGAGTTCTGGGTTTTGGCTGGTGCGGTCGGATGTTTTCAAGGCGGGATCCAAGCTCTTTCTCGTTCGTATTTTGCGAAGATCATTCCTGAGAACGTAAGCGGAGAGTATTTTGGATTATTCGATATTTGTGGGAAGGGCGCAAGTTTTCTTGGGCTTCTCGTAGTCGGGATCGTGACCCAGTTCACTGGTCAGCAAAATTTAGGGGTCGCCGCCTTGATCTTCATGTTCTTGATCGGCTATTTCTTATTTTCTAAGGCGAGCAAGATCGAAGAATGATTTCATTTTTTTTCAAGCGCGAAGCGCATGCCTTTCGAAAGAACGTGATAAAATCATTTTGAGAATGAGTGTCTGTTCCCGTTTTGAAAGGAGAATCTACAATGGCGCAAGGTTTATATGAAATTTTAGGTGTTCCGCAAAGCGCGGATGTCAAAGAGATCAAAACCGCTTATAAAAAATTAGCGAAAAAATATCATCCGGATTTGAACCCTGGCGTGGATACGTCGGAAAAGATGAAAGAGATCAACAAAGCGTATGAGATCTTGACGGATGAAAAAAAGCGTCGTCTTTATGACGAGTACGGCGAAAAAGCGATCGAAGCCGATTTTAACGAAGATATTTTGAATTCTTACAAGTATTCATGGTCCAATCAAGGAGGTCAAGGTCCATTTGGTCCGGGCAATGGCTGGCCATTTGGTTTCGATGATGATTTCCTCAACAATATGTTTGGTGGAGCGGGTCAAGGAAGAGGCGCTTCGTTCCATGACTATTACCAGCCGCAGCCAAGCAAAGGCGAAGATTATAACGCCGAGATCAGCATTGACTTTATGAAGGCTGTCAAAGGCGGTCCTGAAACGGTTTCTTTCATTATCAGCGATGGTTCTGGCCAGCATCCTGTCACTTATGAAGTGCAGATCCCGCAAGGCATCAAGGAAGGTCAAAAGATCCGTTTGGCTGGAAAAGGCGGTCCAGGCTATAATGGTGGTCCGAATGGCGATCTGTTCTTGAAGGTCAACATTCGTCCAGATGCGACGTTCAAGCGCGAAGGAAACGATATTTATGTCGATGTGACGATCGATTTTGTCGAAGCGATCTTAGGTGGACAAGCCACTGTCCCTACGTTGGATGGAAATGTGACTTTGAAGATCCCGGCAGGAACGCAGCCCGATCAAAAGTTCAGGCTCCGTGGCAAAGGTATTCAAACGAAAAATGGCACGGGCGATGAATTCGCGCGGATCAAAGTTCGGATTCCAAAAGAGTTGAGCGATGAGCAAAAAGAACTCATTGAAAAATTCAAGGAAACTCAATCAAAACAAGATCAAGAATAGAATGAGCTGTTCGCTTTGACAGTGTCATTCTGTTACTTTTTTTCCAACAAGAAGTCTCTCTTATGAACAATAGAGGAGCTTCTTTTTATGTGACATTTAGGATCCAAAGATTATCTTCGAATTTGTCATCATACGAATAAAAAGAAAGTGCCGCGATCTCCCGACTTAGGAAATTGCGTCACTTTTTAACTGACTTCTCTGGTTAGATTCTATTACAGCTATTGATCTGCGGTATTTTGGTTTTCTTTGACGACGATCGAGACACCATTTGGGATACATGTCAAAGTGGCGTCTTTGCCTTTCATGGCATAGGCTTTTTCAAGCGCTGCTTCTAAAGTCGGCATATAGATCATCTTCAAGCCTTCGATCATTTCTTTCTGGCTTGGGTCGGCTACGAATAAGATGGGATGTTTGCGTGCGATTCTAGCTAAGATCTGCGAGCACCATTGATCGGGTCTTGTTTGTGTTTGCTCTGTTGCTAAGAATTTTTGATACGCCGTTTCGATATCTGGCTCATCGGCGATGATATGATAAAAGAAATCGCCGCCTGTTCCATCTTTGCACGATGCAAGCATGATGATCACGCCATCTTCCTTCACGGTTGCTTCCGCCGCGCTCATTCCTTTTGGCGACTGGTATGCATTTTGATCAAGCGGATAACCTCCATTGGTCGTGATCACTATATCGGCTTTTTTCGGCTCTACACATACGTAAGGGTCTAGAAAGGCGCATCCTGCTTCGTGGGCTTTTTCAAAGTCTCCTGCGAATGCCGCGACTGTCTTTTTTTCTTCGTCGATCACGACATTTACGATATAAGCAAGTTTTGCGAGTCGAGCTGCTTCGAGCATGTCTTTATGAATCGGATTATTTTTAAGGATGCCGGTGCGGGCGTTAGGATCGTCTATAAATTTTGAGCAATGATTGCCCATTACTGTAACTGCATCGGCGATTCCCGGAAGCACGCTTTTGCGTCCTCCTGAATATCCCGCAAAAAAATGGGGTTCGATAAAGCCTTCCGCGATCAATAAGTCGGTATGGATCGCCTCTTTATCGATTATACACGCAGGGCCTGAAGGAAGAGTGCCGACTTGTTCGTTTCGAGAAGGATCATGGGCGTCATGGACGATGATCTTATCTTTGAACTGGTCGTATAATGTTTTTCCTAGTTTTGCTTGCAGTTCTTCTGTGGAGGTTGGGCGGTGAAAGCCTGTCGCTACGAGCAGGCGGATGTCGATCTTGGGATTGCCTTCTAAAAGTTCATTGATCATTTCCGGCAAAATGTCTTGACTTGGCACTGGACGTGTATGATCGCTAATAATGATCACACAGTCTTTTTTTCCTCGCGCAAGTTCTTTAAGACGGGGTGAGCCGATCGGATGTTCCATGGCTTCTTTAACGAGTTGTCTTCCATCGCGCTTGCTTTTGAGCTGATCGACTTTGGAGATTAAAACTGGCGTGTCATCAGACACCAGGATGTCTTGAGTCGTGGTGTCATAAAAAAAACGAACTTTCTTCATATGTATTCACCTACAATTGGTACTACCATTCCTTTGTCTTTATTTTATGTAACCGCTTTCATCAATACAACTGTCACGCACAAAAAGAATTTTATCGATTTTACCTCGAATTCGTTATGAATATAATTAACTTTTTGGGCTCATTTTTTTGTTTTTTGTCGTATTGAATAGAAGAAGCGAGATTGATCTATGAGCTGATCGAAGTGCCGGAGGCATTGAAAGAATTCACATTCAAAGGGAAGCTGGATCATTTTGCGATGGTAGCTCATTTGTTGTCCATTTTGTCGTCAATAAACGTTCCTAAAGAGAAATGGGAGGAATTGGAAGAAGGAGGTCAGAACGATATGGAGCATGTTTTCAACTATTTTTCGGAAGAGAAGACGAAGAAGATCTTGGATCAAGGAATAAGCCAAGGTCGGCAGAAGGTAAAGCAGAATGCAAAGCAGAAACCAAACAAACGCATCTTGAAATTCTGCAGTGGCTTCAAGCCCATGATCGTCTTGATCTGAGCATTCAAGCTTTAAAACGTTCTGATATCGAACATTTCAAAAAGCGTGTGCTTGATCATTGGATCTAACAAGAAATCGATTCGAGTCATCTTTTTTAAATGAATGAAATAAAAACAAAAAGCAGAGAGTTCACTCTATTGGGATGAATCTCTGCTTTGAAATGTAATCTGGTTTTTTTCTTTTTTATATCGCTACATACGGCTTGAAGGCTTGGACCGCCAATGTGCCTAGTCCAGTATGAGAGCTGACCGCGCTGACTAAATCGATATACTCGATCTTAGCGCCTTCGATCGCTTTTTGGATTCGTTCGCCAAATTTTTGAGCGGCCTCCCTCGCATCGACATGGGCCACGATGATCGTATAGTCTTTGTTCACGCCATTTTTCTTAAGTCTCTCGATCACATAATCTTGCGCCTTGCTCATAGTCCGGACTTTGCCAAGCACATCGATCCGGCCGTCTGTTTCTAAATCAAGATGCAAGATCGGCTTGATCTTTAAAAGTCCGCCTAAGGCTGCCGCCATCGGTGTCAAACGTCCCCCTTGTTTTAGATGGTTGAGATCGTCGACGAGCAAGATCGTATCACAGCTTGCCGCGATGCGCTCCATTTCCTTAATGATCGTTTCCAAGCTTCTTCCTTGATCCCACATCCTTTTAGCGATCTCGATCATATGGCCTTGTACGACCGCGGTCGTATAGCAATCGATCCCAATAAAATCAAGCTCGTGCGTATTGGCGGCCATCTCCATCGCGTTCATCGTAGAAGAGATCCCTTTGCAGATCGGAACGGCGAAGATCGTGTCGTATCCTTCTTCCTTGAGCGTTTCGAACAAATCTTCGATCTGACCAAGTTTTGGTAATGAAGTTTTGATCGGCTTGTTTTCATGCAAGTCTTTGATCACATCCTTATATGTGATCTCTTCGCCTTCTTCATAGCTTTTGCCCTCAGCCTCGAGCTGAAGCGGCAATGAATATATGCCCCTCTCTTTCCAATACTCGACAGTATGACCTGTTCCTGAATCTGTCACAAATGCGATTTTCATAATCTAATCATCCCTTTTCTAATCTTGTACTTTCTTGATATATTGAATTCCAACTGCGCCCATCCCCGTATGGGAAGCGATCACCGCAAACATCGGATGATGGCGGATGTCAATATTGGAACCAAATTTTTCTTTCAATTCAGCTTCGGCAAGCTTTGCGCCCTCTTCGTTTCTCGAATTGACCGTAAAAAACACGTAATCTTCACCATTCGGCACATCTTCAGCGATCTTTTCGACCGCTTTTTTGATCGCTTTGTTTTGAGTGCGCACTTTCTCATACACACCCACTTTCCCTTCCGTGTTTTTCGAGACTTCCAAGATCGGCTTGATCTTCAAAAGTCCGCCTAGCTTGGCCGCCATCGGGGTCAAACGGCCACCCTTGGCCAAATGATCTAGATCGTTCGGAATCAAATACCCTGACGAGTTCTCGATCGCTTCTTTTAAAAGCGCCACGATCTCTTTCGGATCTTTACCATGCTCTAAAAGCTCTTGCGCTTTCAAAGCGCAATAGTTCTCGACTGCAAGCGTCGTGAATAGATCAAGCGTATGAACGTTGATATCATGTCGTTTCGCGGCAGCCTGTACGGTGGTGTTCGTGCTCGACAATCCATTCGAAAGCGTGATCAAAACGATATCGCTGATTCCCTCTTCGTTATACGATTCCAAAAGGTCTTCGATCTCGCCTAATGGAGGCAAAGAAGTTTGAGGCATATTTCCTTCTTCCAACGTATCGTAAAGGGTATCGATGTTGAGATCGACACCATCTAAATAAACTTTATCATCGACAATGACTTGGAGCGGCAAAAAATCCAGACCCAACTCATTCGCTTTATGTTTAGATAATCCTGTTCCACTATCGGTTATTACTTTAGCTCTCATAAAATACTCCTTATTCAAGAAAAATGTACCACGTTTTTAGACGATAAACAAACAAGAGAACAGAATCCTTTGCCACATTCATCCATATCATACTATAGAACTTTCATAAAGAGGTTTATAATATGAATTAAACAGAGGTGTCTTACATGAAAAAATTGATCGAATTTAAAAATGTATCAAAAACATATACGATGGGCGAAGTACAGATCCACGCCCTTGAAGATGTCTCCTTCTCGATCAATGAAGGAGAATTCGTGATCATCGCCGGCGCGAGCGGCGCAGGAAAAAGCACGATCCTTAATTTGCTTGGTGGAATGGATACCGTCAGCAGCGGAGAAATCGTTGTCGATGGAAACATCATCTCCCAATATAACGATAAGCAAATGACATTGTATCGCCGTTATGATGTCGGATTCGTGTTCCAATTTTATAATCTCGTTCAAAATTTGACAGTCAAAGAAAATGTCGAGCTCGCCACCCAAATATCGAAAGATCCTTTAGATATCGAAAAGACGATCGCCTCCGTAGGCCTGCAAGATCGAATGTATAACTTCCCTGCCCAACTTTCAGGAGGAGAGCAGCAAAGAGTCGCGATCGCTCGCGCTCTCGCGAAAAACCCGAAGCTTTTGCTGTGCGACGAGCCAACAGGCGCCCTCGATTATGTGACAGGAAAACAAGTGTTGAAAGTTTTGCAAGAAACATGCCGCAAAGAGCATAAGACAGTCATCGTGATCACGCACAATCTCGCCCTTACGCAAATGGGCGATAAGATCGTTCGAGTCCGTTCCGGCCGGATCGAAAGCATAGAAATCAACGAGCATCCAATGGATGTAGATCGGATCGAATACTGATGCCAAAGATTTTATGGAAAGACTTGTTCGTGGAGATCCGGCATTCTCTAGGCCGTTTCTTTTCGATCGTCTGTATTGTTGCCTTAGGGGTCGCCTTTTTTGCCGGGATCAAGGCGAGCGCGCCCGATATGAAATACAGCGCCGACCAATATTTTGATAAATACGATACCCAAGATATCCAAGTCTTCTCGACCTTGGGATTAAGAAAAAGCGATATCGAAGCGATCAAGAAGATCGACGGCGTAGAGCAAGTCCAGCCACTCTATTCGTTTGACGCCCTGACGCGTATTGGAGCGAGCGAGCAAGTGTTCAAAGTATTTTCTTTACCGAAAAAAAGCGAATTGAACAAAGTCCGCCTCGTAGAAGGAAGGATGCCGACCAAAGAAGACGAATGCTTGATCGAGGCGCCCAACGTGATGAATGAACTATTCGATGGCTATAAGATCGGAGATACGATCCATTTGTATTCTGGCGATTCGACACCGATCAGCGATACGCTAAAATACGACAGCTACAAGATCGTAGGGACTTGTTATTCGACACGTTATCTTTCGTATGAAAAAGGAGTCTCTTCGATCGGTTCAGGAAGCGTCAATTCCTTTGTCTTTATTCCAGAAGAAGATTTTAAACCTGATTATTATACCGAAATCGATGTCAGCGTCAAAGGCGCGAAAAAGATCAACACGTATTCCCAACGATATTTTGATCAAGTCGTTCCTGTCGTCAAAAAAATCGAAGCGATCGCCAGCAAACAAATCGACGCGCAGATCGCCAAAGAACAAAAAAATCTCGATGACGCCAAAAAAGAGGCGAATCAAAAGATCGCCGATGGACAAAAGCAACTCGACGAAGCCAAAACACAATACGAAGGAGGCATGCAAAAACTGGCGCAAAGCGAAAATGAACTCGCTAGCGCCAAAGCCAAGCTCGATTCTGGCTGGAACGAATACAATCAAAATATAGCCCAGCTCAATACAGGACTCCCTCAGCTTAACGCAGGGATCGCCCAGATCGAAGAACAGGAAGCCAAGCTTCCCGGACTCCAAAACCAGCTCAACGATCTAAAAGCCCAACAAGAAAGTCTTATTTCGCAAAAAAAAGATCTAGAAGCAAAAATTTTACAAATTGATCAAGCGCTCGCCACCAAACAATCGCTGCTCGATCAACAAGCCGCTCTTTTACAACAACAAGCCGCTTTGAAAACCCTCTATGAACAGCAAGGAATCAGCGAAGAAGACTACAATGAGCAAAACACTTCTCTTCAAGCAAGTTTGGATCAGATCGAAGGCGCTCTCAGCCAATTTCCAGATTCTCTTGCCTCTCAAAAACAACAAGCACAGGAGGGTTTAAGCGCCCTAGAAGCGGGATCAAGCCAATGCGAAGCAGGGATCGCTCAACTCCAAGATGGGATCGCCAAGATCCAGCAAACCGTGAACACCAAACAATCCTTGCTTGCCCAAAAAGAAGCGATCTTAGCTGCCTATCCTCAGCTCGAGCAAGCCTATTCGACTCTTGTCGCCTCTCAAAATCAATACGAAAGTGGACTCGCCCAACTGCAAAGCGGCAAAGAAGAACTAGCCTCGGCCAAGCAAGAGATCGAGGAAAATCAAGCCAAATTGGATCAAGAAAAAAAAACCGCGGAACAAAAAATTGCGGATGGACAAAAGAAGATCGATGATCTCAAGGGCGAATGGGTCGTTTTAGATCGAGATTCGTTTTATTCTTACCGGGACTATGAAGCGTGCGCCGATCGTATGGATGGGATCGCTTCTGTCTTTCCTGTTTTCTTCTTTCTTGTTGCAGCTCTAGTTTGTATGACGACGATGACACGAATGGTAGACGAACAGCGCACGGAAATCGGAACCTTGAAAGCGTTAGGCTACTCAAAAGGTCAGATCGCGATGAAATATTTGATGTATGCTTTATTGGCAAGTCTTTTGGGCTCGATCATTGGCTGCGCGATCGGAATGTTCGTTTTCCCTTATATTATTTTTTACGCATGGAATACGATGTATTTAATCGAGACGATCCAATTCGAGTTCCAGCCTTGGCTTATGATTGGCTCTAGCCTCGCGGTGACACTCGTCGTCTTGTTGGCCACATTTTTATCGATCTATAAAGAGTTGATGGAGGTGCCTAGCCAGCTTATGCGGCCAAAAGCAGCGAAAGCCGGCAAAAAGATCTTGCTTGAGAAAGTGCCGTTCATTTGGGATCGATTGAGCTTTTTGCATAAAGTGACGATCCGCAACATCTTCCGCTATAAAAAGCGCTTCTTTATGACCGTGATCGGGATCGCCGGGTGTTCGGCTCTGCTAGTCGCTGGTTTTGGGATCAACGATTCGATCTCAGATATCGTCAATCAACAATATGGAAACATTTATCATATTGACGCGAGCGCCACTGCGGAAAACGACAAAAAAGATGTTTCCGAGCTCTTGAAGAAAGACCCAAATATCAAAGCAAGCTTTGAAGAAAAGACATTGAATGTCAATGTGGATGTGGCTGGAAAAGAAATGAGCGCGACGATCCACAGCATTCCGCTTGCCGAGCAGAATTCATTTTCTTCCTTTACGACGTTGAAATCGATCGATTCGAAAGAAGAGCTTTCGATCCCTAAAGAAGGAGTCCTGATCTCGCAAAAGCTCGTGGAGAAAAAAGATCTCGAAGTGAGCGATCCGATCGAATTTGAAACGCTCGATGGTCAATTGATCAAAACGAAGGTGGCGGGGATCTTCGAAAACTATGTAGGACACCAAATCTATGTCAGCCAAGCCACCTTTGATTCGTGGAAATTGAAGGAAAAAGCGGATATCACTTACTTGCTGCAGCTCAAAGACACTTCCGACCATGCGCAAGAGTTGTTGGGCAATCGTTTATTGGAGAGTGGCGATTTCAAAAGCGTGCAGTTCTACTCTTCGCTTGAGAAAAACTTCTTGGATATGATCGGTTCGATCCAGATGGTGGTCATCGTTCTCGTGCTTTCCGCAGCCGCCTTGGCGTTTGTCGTTCTTTATAATTTGAGCAATGTCAATATTAGTGAACGGATGCGAGAGATTGCGACGATCAAGGTTCTTGGTTTTACGGAAAAAGAAGTCAACGCCTATGTGAATCGGGAATCTTTGATCTTAGCGATCATCGGTTCCTTGTGTGGTCTAGGAATCGGGATCTTCCTACATCATTTGATCATGAATCTTGCGGAGATGGATGATGTGATGTTTGGTAGAACGATCCTTTGGCAATCATTCCTGTTCAGCTTCCTGTTGACGATCCTCTTTGCTTGGCTTGTCAACTTCGTGATGAAGTTCAAGCTTCGTAAAGTAAAGATGGTCGAATCGCTCAAAGCGATCGAATAAAAAATGAATACTCCATCCAGTGTTTTAGTCTCAACAAGACTCTCTTAGGATCAAAGAGGGTCTTCTTTTTTTTGATGAAGTGTTTTTGATATATATTCATGATTTTATGATCCAAAGGAATTGCTCAATCCGCTCTCGAGCGTATCGTAAGCTTTGGCGATCAAGCTTATCAGCGGAAACAGACTAGAAATCTCTGAAAAGAAGATTGGATCCAAGAAGATGGAAATAAGGCTTTTTTAACTAAAAAATTATCTTTAAAAAAAATAAGCTCTAAGCCATTTCTAGCCTGGAGCTGTCCCTGGCAACGGAGGAATGAAAACTAAAACAAACTAGTTTTCAACGGTCCGGAAAGCTTCAGCAGAGAGATGAACGATCTTATAATGAAAATACGCAAAAGAATGCTTATTATTTTCCTGATCGAGATAAATTTTAATTTCATCCAGCTTTTTAAAATAGGAAAGATGGATAAAATCTTGTACGCAGCGATCGATCCATTGTTCCGCTTCATCTAATTTCGCAATTTTTCGATTGAATTTATAATCTGGATCATACTTCTCAAAATATTCGATCGCCTGATCAAACAGATCTACATCCATATTCACCTGTCCAGGCTCCATTCTTGACAGAGAAGAATTGCTAACATGAAGAATTTTCGCCAGATCTTTCTGTGGGACTTCATAATATTTCCTCAATTCTTGAATGTAAGCAGCATAAAAGCGATCTTTTCTATATTTTTCCTGATTTGTCTTTCTATAAATGGTCATATTTTATTTTTAGAATTTCGCAAAAAAACGATTCCCTTTCTTTTTAATAAATTTTATCATGAATATAACAAAGAAAGAAGGATACAGGTTTTATGAAAAGGAACTATATTAAATTCATTATGATGGTATTCATCGGAGGTGTTCTTCTCTTGCCTGAGTATTGCCCTGAACACCATAAGGTTGATGATTGCTGGAAAACAAGCTTACCTTATGGCGATAATAAAGGGCAGAAATGAAAACGTCTAAGAGAAAGAGGAAAAATAATGACAATTAAATTAAAAAAAGCATTTTTATTGATTGCATCCGCATGTTTTATGATTTTATTATTAACTACTACAGCATTTGCTTCATCTAGAAAATTAATCACTAAAACTGTTAATGGAACTTTAAATATTTATAGTGCATATACTTATAATTATCATTTTAACTCTAGCACTGTACTAACTTATACTGGAAATTGGCAGTGTCAATATTTTTGTGTAAATTGTTTTCTTAGTAATTAGTTCTGAGTTTGTTAAGGTGAATGAGCGAACACTAAGAAAAGGCATGCCTTTTCTTAGTGTTCGCTGCTCGTCGGCTGACGGGAGAGCC
>Ga0209064_1000889_pt1 | contig 58314 bp, 76 predicted proteins | sample Inofromicrocosms_FD_187498 | JGI IMG/M metagenome (GOLD analysis project Ga0209064, IMG submission 187498) | Mouse cecum microbial communities from Vienna, Austria - Inoculum for glucosamine and mucus D2O microcosms (SPAdes) (version 2) | ecosystem: Host-associated > Mammals > Digestive system >...
GCTCGAAGTTCTTCCATGATACTGCGCCTTGTGTCAAATTTATTGTGTACTTTTGCGGTATGATCAGGCGCATAGGCGTCAGTCGAACAGACTTGGTCAAGTGGCTTCATTTTTTTTGGCGTAACTCTTTGATTATCACCTATAAAGTTACTAAAAATCTGCCACTTGGCCAAATTTTCATTGCACTTATTTTCTTGAAAATCAGAGGTTAAAGCCTCTCCGCCCGTACTGCTCTCGCTATAAAATAACACATTTGTCGAGAATGAGACGAAATCTTAAATGAAAGAGCCGTGTTCAATCCGCAATAAAAACAGGCTGCAAATTGGAAAAATCGATTAATAGTTGTAATTTTGCATTCAAATAAGCCTTGGTAGTTCAACGGATAGAATGGGAAATTCCTAATCTCCAACGCTATCAAAAGCCTCATTTTTTGAGGGTTGAGCACTAGGATCAGCACCAGAGAAAAGGCGAAAGCCAGTAAAATTTAAGTAAGCCTCTGTAGTTCAACGGATAGAATAGTGGTTTCCTAAACCATAGATAGGGGTTCGATTCCCCTCGGAGGTACGTTTTTAGCCCAATCTGCAACAGATTGGGTTTTTTGTGTCCGCAAAATCCGCAAAAATAAAGTAACTTTGCGGTGAAATATTCTACAAATATTCTACAGAAAGCATGGCAACATTCAAAGCGGAGATTTATGCCCACCAGAAAAAGGCGGATGGCACATACAACATTAAGATCCGTGTAACACAAAACATGAGGAAAAAGTACCTCTCTACACCTTGGTATGCAACCAGGGATGATCTGACACGATCCCTTAAATTGAAAAACCAGAAATTCATTGATCTGACAAACGATCTCATTAAGAAATACCGCTCCAGGTGTGATCGTGTCGGAGAGGCAATCAAGACCATGACGGTTGAGCAAGTGGTGGAGATTATCACCAGAGATACCCAAGAGGTTTTTGATCTGGATATAGTGGCTTATGCCAGGGCGTATGCTGATCAACTTGAAAAGGATGGCAGAAATGGCACGGCTCGTACCTACAGAGTGGCGATCAATAGCCTGGTGCGATATGTGGAGAGGGAGGAGATCAGCATCAAGGAGATCACAGTAAAGCTGATCAATGACTGGATCGGATGGCTGCAAAAGCTCCCAGCCAGACCACATAGGGAAAGAGGATCCAGGGCACAAAGCCTATACCCCTCCGTATTGAGGGCGATCCACAACAGAGCAAAGGCGGAGTTTAATGATGAGGATGCTGGGATCATAAGGATCCCTCTCTCTCCGTTCAAAAGGGTGGCAATCCCCAAACCTCCGAAAACTCGCAAACGTGCCCTAACGGTTGATCAGCTCCAGAAATTTGTGGCACACCCCTACACCATGATCATGCAACCTGGCACCAATAGGCACAACCTGGCAAAGGATGTGTTTCTGCTTTCGTTCCTACTGCTGGGCATGAATGAGGCGGATCTGTTTACTTGTACCGACTGCAAGAATGGGAGGCTTACATACCAGAGAAAGAAAACCAGAACCAGGAGGGATGATAATGCAGAGATCTCAATAAAGATTGAGCCAGAGGCAAAGGCTCTCATGGAGAAATACAAGGATCCGACTGGGGAGAGGGTTTTCAACTTTTATAGGCTCTACTCCTCCATTGACACATTCACGGCTGCCATCAACAAAGGGCTGAAAAGCATTGGGGATGCCCTGGAGATCCCAGATCTGGAGTTTTATGCAGCCAGGCATAGCTGGGCAACGATAGCCCTCAATGATGCTGGGGTGGATAAATACACCGTTCACGCTGCGTTGAACCATGTAGATGACTCTATGAAAGTAACCGATATATACCTCCGTAAATCCTGGGATCCGAATGATAAAGCCAACAGAGCTGTGTTGGATCTGGTAGATCTCAATTATGACGTTGCAGAGGAGCGTTATTTGCCTAAGCAAAAATAACATTTGCCTAAGCAAATGTTTGTAATTAACTGGAAATCAATCCTAATTTTTTGCTCATTTGCCTAAGCAAAAGATTTTGGGCGTTTTCATTTGCCTAAGCAAAAGTGCAGCCATTGAAAATCAACAACTTACAAACATTTGCCTACGCAAAACACTTTTGCCTAAGCAAATGTTTATAACACATTGAAAATCAGCTTTGAATTTTTCGCCATTTGCCTAAGCAAATGTTTTTAGGGATTTTCTTTTGCCTAAGCAAATGTTTGTAATTAACTGGAAATCAATCCTAATTTTTTGCTCATTTGCCTAAGCAAAAGTTCCCCTCGCGTGCGCGTGCGCGTATATACTTACTCTATATTATGAAAGTATAAAATATAATTGTTGAATAATATATAGAGAGAGTATATGAAATAGGGGGTATGGGGGAAAGAACAAAAAAGCGATGCCTGGAGATCGGGCACCGCTTTTCTGTTATTCAAACATCTTTCCAACTCCCAGGAGGAGCCATCTGGCACTAACGCCATAGTCTTTCACCATTGGTTGTAGCCAGCTCACCTGGAACCAGCCCCGATCCAGATCTTTTCTCTGGGCGATGAAATTGCGTCTGTCAATCTCGTTTAACCTACAATAGGTATTTACCCCTCGGATCTTTTTCATTGCTATAATAGCATCCAGAGCGGAATAGAACCGCTCCATTATCTGTTTGCTCACTGGCGTATTCATTTAGGCTCAATCTTAAATATCCTGGTTTGATCATCTGTGAGAAACCAGATCTCTTTGTGTAGCTCCTTACCTCCCTGGCGGTTTTTTATTCGGTATTCATGCTCCAGCGTATAATATAGAACCAGGTCTGGATCTCCATCAAAATCCTCTCTGAATTTTTGTATTGCTCCAGCTATACTATCAGAGGGCACCGAAAGGGCACTCATAAACATTGTCGTGGGAGAAAAGATCTGGGGCTTTCCTAACTCAATTCGCTCATAGCTCCCTGGATCATCCATTTCTCTATTGATATAATCTGTTATCGCTTTCTCATAAGGCTCCTGGCATGAGCATAAAAGTAACAGCGTTCCGATAACCAGTGCTGATCTCATACGTTGATACCGTTTACATCCTCCAGGAGGGTTTGCAGTCCGTCATAAGGAGTGCCCTGGATTCTGGCAGTTGTTATTGCATTTGCGATCTCTTTTTTCACCTCCAGGATTCTCTCTGAATTTACCTGGTTTATCAGTGCCTCTTTGTAGAGGTCTATCACCATTCGATAATACTTTTCCATATTTTCTATCTCTTATTTAAGTTTTCAATAATTGTTAGGAGCCGATCCATCTGCTCTTGGGCTTTGCGTGTCTGGGCTTGTGCCTCCTCTGTGAGCTTTCGTTGAGCGGAGATTTCCTGGAATACTTTATCAATATCGAATCCCAGTGTGCAAGGAGGGTTTACTGTCATATCTCGCCCCGAAAAGTTGTTATCCCCTCCGTTTATATCACCAAAAAAATTTTGCCCTCCATTTTCTGTGAGGAGCATTTTTCCCTCTCCAGATTCCAGCCATGCCTCATTTAGATCTGGGTAAAGTCTTTTGAGTTTCGCGGTAAAGTCTTTGGGCATTTGCTTCTTTCCGTTTATCACCTGGGAGAAAGCGGAGGGGTTATTGTACCCTATCATTTGTCCTATCCCTTTCTGATCGGGGGCGAATCCAATCCCTACAAGGTATTGTAGAAAAAATTTATATCTGCCTATTTTGTTTATATCCATATACTTGGCAATTTCTTGGGGCTAAATGTTGATTTTTGGGTAAATTTTTTACCTAAAATATTTGCACATGTCGGGTAAATAGTTTACCTTTGCAACACTGCACCATTTTGAGTGGTGCAAATATAATAAAATATGTTTGTGCAACACACAATTTAAGCGTAAAAATTATGGCAAAAAACAGATTTCGGGAACACTATGATGCTTTGCCCCCAAAGGCGCAAAAAGCTCCCAAGTCGGCATTTGTAGATGAGATCGCTGAACTATGCAAGGTGCATCCAGCCACGGTTAGGTGCTGGATATACGGCACTCAAAAGCCAGACGCATTAAGGCGATCTCTCATTGCAAAGCATCTGAACATCCCAGAGAGTGAATTATTCGATTAACAACAATCTAAAAATGCAACACCGATGAAAGGTTGTCAAATTTACAATCTCGTGTGGCTCATTGTATGGGCACTGCTCGGTATCGGAGGAATTTACGGTATCATTATGGGCAACTGGGCACACCTCGTTACTGCTGCTGGCAGTGCTTATTTCTCCTACCTCCTTATCGTGGAGGATGAGGATGGGGAAAGCCTCAAAGATTTTGCCGTGCGTATGGTAAGATACAATACCGAGGGAAAATAATCATGCAAATAATCCTGGATCTATACGAACTCAAAAACATCTGCTCCCAAATGTCGGAGTTAGGAGCTGCTAACTATGCCAAGAGCACAACGCCAGCAAAAGATCTCATGTCGCAACGTGAGGCTTATAGGGTGTTTGGTGAGGCAAGAGTGAAACGCTGGGTGCATGATGGACTAGTAACTGGCTCCAGGATGGGTAGCACGATCCGCTCAAAGATCCAATACTCCAGAGCGGAGCTAATGGCTGCAAATACCGCTGAAAAATTCAATTCAATAATCAATAAATGATTTAGTATGAGCACAATCACGCTTAAATCGCTATCGCTGGTGAATTTCAAGGGTGTGAGGGAGCTGTATCTGGATTTCACCCAGCAGGTAACTGTAATATCTGGTGAAAACGGTACTGGCAAAACCACCATCTTTGATGCTTTCCACTGGCTGCTTTTCGGCAAGGATAGCACTGGCAGATCGGATTCCAATTTCAACATTAAAACGATTGATCCGATAACAAAGAAACCGATTTTGCACCTGGAACACTCTGTGACAGCCGTTCTGCTCGTTGATGGCAGAGAGGTTAAGATCCAGCGTTGCTACTGTGAAAAGTGGAGCCGTGCAACGGCAAACACCGAGGAGCGACTGATCAACCATTTCACGGAGTTTTATATCAATGATGTGAAAATGGGCACAAAGAGGGAGTTTGATTCAGAGATTGCAGAGATCATACCAGAGGATGTTTTCAAGCTGGTAACGAACCCTTACTACTTTGTGAGCCTCAAACCAGAGTATCAGAAAGCAATCCTCCTGGAAATGGTGGGTACTGTTAGTGATGAGGAGGTTGCTGGCACAAATGAGGCTTTCGTTAAGCTCCTGGCAGAACTCAATGGCAGATCTTTGGCAGCATACGCTAAAGAGGTGGCAGCAAAAAAGAGGGCTTGCAATGATGAGCTGAAAATCATCCCCAGCCAGATAGATACTGCAAACCGCCTCCGCCCCCAGCCCGAAAACTGGGAGGAGCTGGAGAGTCAGAAAGCCGATAAAGAAAAACGCCTCCAGGATGTAGATGATCAGATCAGTGATCGTTCTAAGGCTACAGAGGCAGAGTATAAGCGTAAATCCGATATACAACAACAGATCGGACAGAAACGCATGGAACTCAACAAAGCAGAGAATGAGATCAGAACCACCGCCCTCTCTGGTATCAACCAGGCGAAAATGGATCTACAGAAACTCCAGTTTGATCTCTCCAATGCCCAGGCAGCACGATCCAATCTGGTAAAGAAACTCCAGGCTAAGGAGGATCAAATAACCCAGATGGTTAGCACCATAGCTGAAATGAAAACGGAATACATCCGTATTTTCAAAGAGGTTATGCCTCTGATCCCCAATGGTACATTTGTGTGCCCTACTTGCAACCGCCCTCTGGAGGCAGCCGATATTGAGGCTAAAAAGGCGGAACTGGAGGCGAATTTCAACAGTAATAAATCTCAACGCCTCAAAGCCAATGAGGAAAAGGGTAAAAAGCTCACAGATGAGCAAAACCAGCTTCAGAAAGAGGCTGATGAGATCCGAAACGCTATCAGTAAGACGGATGCTAACATTAAAGCCGTCAGTGCCCAGGTTGAGGCAAAGAAAGCCTCAATCCCAGAGGCTCCCAATGTGGATGCCATGATCCAGAATGATACCGTTTGCCAGGCTCTCCGCAATGAGATCTCCGAGCTGGAAAATCAGCTCACAATGAACGCTCAAACGGTGGATGTTTCCGATCTCTCAAAAGAGAAAGTGCAACTCCAGGGAGAGATCCGAGAACTGGAAAGATCTCTGCTAAAACGTGATGCTATCGAAAGAGCCGATAAGGAGATCAATGATCTGGAGGAAAAACGTATTGCCAACAATCAAGCTCTGGCAGATCTGGAGGGATGGGAGCTGATAGCCCTGGAATTTCAGAAAGCCAAAGATGCAAAGCTCCAGGAAAAGATTGATAGCCTTTTCACATACGTTTCTTTCTCTTTCATCAAAGAGCAACTGAACGGCAACGAGAATGTAACGTGCATTTGCACTGTCAATGGCACTCCCTATCCCGATGTTAATGCTGCTGGAAAGCTCAATGCTGGACTGGATATAATCAATGCCGTGTGCAAACACAAAGGCGTATCAGCTCCGATTTTCATTGACAACAGAGAGAGCGTAAACCAGATTATCCCAACAATCTCCCAGGTGATCAACCTCTGTGTTTCCCTGGATGCTAAAATAACCATACGATGATGGCACCGCAAACAACAACCGTAACGGCTGCAAACCAGGAACCAGCCAAGTTAAAGCCAGTTGATCTCCTCAAAAAGGCGATCAATGAGAAAGATGTGCAACAGCAGATCCAGGATGCCCTGGGGAAAAACGCTGGCTCATTCATAACCTCTGTGTTGGAACTCTTTGGAGGTGATTCCAAGCTCCAGAAATGCGAACCTAAACGTGTGATCTGGGAGTGCCTTAAAGCTGCTTCCCTCCGCCTCCCTATAAGCAAGGCTCTGGGTTTCGCTTTCGTGATCGCCTACAAATCCAGACAGAAATTTACCGTACAAAATCCCGATGGATCATATCGTGAGGTGTGGGATGATGTCTATTCGCCCACTTTCCAGATAGGCTACAAAGGTCTGATCCAGTTGGCTATGCGTACTGGTCAATATCGCACGATCAATGCCGATGTGGTCTATGAGGGAGAGCTGCGAAAAGGCTCAAAGCTCACTGGGATATACGACTTTGACGGAAAGAAAAAATCCGATAAGGTGATAGGATATTTCTGCTACTTTGAGTTGCTGAACGGCTTTTCAAAAACCCTCTATATGTCGGTTGAGGCGATGGCTGCTCATGCAAAGCAATACTCAAAGGCACTCTCTGGAAAAGATATAACTGTGGAAAGTCTGCTCAACCTGGCAAATCTGCCTATGGTTGCCGATAGCAAAACTCTGGGCTGGCTGGGCAACTTTCATGGCATGGCGATCAAAACCACTATCCGCAATTTACTTAGTAAATACGGCTATCTCTCTGTGGAAATGGAAAAGGCATTTAACTATGAGGCAGAGAGCGATGAGAGAGCAATGGAGATAGATACTGATCACCAGCTCCCAACCTCCAGCGTGGGTATGGAAAGCAATGTGATTGATCTGGAAACCACCTCCTTTGAGGATCTTTCCCAGGGGAATACTCCCCAGGTGGCAAATCCCCAAAGCGATGATGATGTAGTTGTACCCTACTAATTGACGTGATATGAAACTGGTTGTGTTAGGTAGCTCCTCCAGCGGTAACTGCTATGTGTTGGATGCTGGCGATGAGGCATTGATTCTGGAGGCTGGGATCCGACTGAATGAGGTAAAAAAGGTTTTAGGATTCAACATCCGCAAGGTTGTGGGCTGCCTAATCACACACCAGCACGGAGATCACGCAAAGTACATTAAGGGCATGGTTGAAATGGGTTTTACCACTCTGGCTCTCCCAGAGGTTTGGACTGCAAAAGAGGTCTGGGGATCTCGCTCCGTTGCAATAGCTCCTGGTAAGGGCTACAAACTGGGAAATTTTAAGATTATTCCCTTTCCAGCTTTCCATGATGTGCCGTGCGTGGGCTACATGATAAATCACCCCCAGAGTGGTAATATCATGTTTCTTACCGATAGCTATGTGTGTGAATACAAGTTTCGCAATCTCAATCATGTGCTGATAGAGTGCAACTATGCCGATAACGCCTTATACCAGGCGATCAGAGAGGGGCGTACATTGCCCTCCCAGAGGGAGCGGTTGCTAACCTCACACATGGAGTTGGAAACTTGCAAAGAGTATCTGAAAAGTTCTGACCTATCCCAGGTAAAAAATATCGTTCTGCTCCATCTCTCTAAGGATAATGGCGATGAGCCGTTGTTTGTGTCGGAGATTGAGAGAGCGACTGGGAAAGAGGTATATGCTGGCAAACGTGGTCTAACTGTAAATCTGGATCGTATCTAATGGCAAACAAAGCCCTCATAGAAAAAAGGAAAGGTTTGTTCAATCTCAAACCTCTTTACGACTGGTTCAACAATGCCCTGGATGGGTTTTATCGGATTGAGATCAAGAGGATCCGAAAGCCCAGAAGCAATGATCAGAATGGTTGGCTATGGGGTTGCATCTATCCAATGATGCTGGATGCCCTCCTGGAGGCTGGATGGGAGTTTGTGAGTGTGGAGCAAGTTCACGAATTTTTCAAGGCTCGGATAACTGCTGATAAGGTAGTGAACAAACACACTGGAGAGATCATAGAGTTCCCTGGATCTACTGCCACTATGGACACCGTAACATTCTCAACATACTGTGAAAAGTTGAGGGAATATGGCAGAGAGTATCTGGGTATTGAAATCCCCGATCCCAATAAATACTGGAGGATAAATGATAAGCGTACCAGATAATTTGATCCATGAGTTAGCCAGGCATTTGCCAATGATTCTGGAGAATATGCCGAAAGCTCCAAGTAACAAGCTAAGGTTATTAAATGCAATAAGAGTTACCAAACAAAATATCAACAAATTAAAAAAGTTAAGCGATGAGCGAAAACAAAAAAGTGGAGATATACGAAAGTAATCTCAATGCTGCCTATAAGGTAGCAAACGAAAATGGCGGTGACGAGCGTATGATCCGCCTCCTTGATGCCCTTACTGACAAGACTGCAACAGAGGACAATTGCCCCAAACCCTCCCTGGATGATTACAAGACGATCCAGAGCTATGAGGATGCTTGTGAGGCTCTGGGAGAAAATCCTATCCTTTCGGAGGATAGGGAAAAGGCTCTGTGTGCTAAATTCCTTGATCACTGGGATTATCGCCAGGATATGCCTAAACATATCATTGCGCTGATGAAGCTGGAAACCATTAGCCGTGCTCTCTGGGGGCGTAATTTCCAGCCTAAACCCGATGGCAAAGGCTCCCAGATCCTCTGGTACCCCTGGTTTGCCCTCTATACCCAGGAGGAGGTGAATGGCATGGATGAAGATCGTAGGGGTGCCCTGCTCGCTGCTGTTGCGTTTAATGGTGCGAATGCGGGTTTCGGTTTTCTGCATACGGCTGCTCGCTCCTCGTATGCGTATGCGAACATTGGGTTCCGCTTGTGCCAGGAAACGAAGGAGAAAGCAGAGTATTTCGGCAAAAAGTTTATCAAGCTCTGGGCTGAATACCACCAGTTCAATTTCATTGTTGGTGATCACCTCAAATAAAAATGGCTATGTGGACTAACATTTTTTACGGTGTTGTGGCTCTGGCTCTGGTGTTTCAGATCGTGCTCCTATTCCTGGGGGAAAAGATCCACGGCAAGCTCAAAACCCAGGGCAACTACTCCCTCCTGGGGATCGTGTGCAACACCCTTACTGCTGCTACTGTAGTGGTGTTTTTCGGAGGTGTTTTCAGCACTCAATCAGCTCTCTTTATATTTCTCCTTTTCAACATATTTCTGGGGAAATGGATGGGCTGGAGGACACTAACCAAACGGATCATAACAATAATGGTTCTGGCATTTGTGCTGATAAACAAATACCAGTTGCATATCAACTTTTACAAACAAATTTATAATCTCTTTACGCAATGGTAGATGAAATTATGTGCTTGGATCTCCCAGTAGAGGAGAGGGAGCAAGTAATGAGGGATAACTGCGATCAGATTCTGGAGCGGAGTTATACCAACAAGTTTGACCAGGATGCGATCAACGCTCGGAGGGCAGAATATGCCAATGTAGGCATCCAGGTTGCAGAGCTTGAAAAACAGCTTGCAGAGATCCGTGCCGAATACAAAGGTAAGATCAAGCCCCTCGTTGAGCGGATGAGTGGAATCCTGGAGGAGATCAAATCTGGTGGCGAATGGGTTACAACCGATGTTTTCCTTTTCAAGGACTTTGAAAGCGGTATGGCTGCAATCTATGCCCCCGATGGGCACCTCCTGGAGAAACGCCCTCTTACACCTAGTGAAAAACAGCCTACAATCATGTCGGCAATCAGAAATTTCCGTACTGGTACGGATGATTAACAAACCTTAAACAATTTCAAAGATGGAAGATCAGAACAAAGAGATCGTTGTCAATATCGGCAACTATGACGGTGAGAAACCTATTGAGGTTATCTATCGCAATGGGGAGGCAGCCCCCCAGCCAGCTCCTCTGGCAACAAAGGCTCCAGAGAGCATCAATGTTGAGGGCGTGATCTCAACACCTCTGGATTGGTTGGAAAAGCGTGTTGGTACAATAGACCAGCTCACAGCCAATATCAAGGTAGATCGTGAAAATATGAAAATCACCCTCACTGTGAATGAGCGTGATTTCTACACCAAATCAAAGATCGTGGGCACGGTTGCTTTCACAGACACCTACACACGCTTTGGCATCAACGATGGCACTATAGGATGGCTCCCAGCCAAACTGGGGCAGTTCCTCCGCCTCAATCGTGGCGTGTTTACCGATCGCCAGGAGTGCATGACTCTGGTTTCAAAGCTCAAAAATTTCACCGCTAAGGCAAAGGCGGAGATCCAGAAACAGCGTGATCCCTCTGGCTCTACAGCCGATGTTTACCGCCAGGAGGTAGAAAGCAACCTCCCCAAGAGTTTCACAGTGAACGTGGCGATATTCAAGGGGACTGCAAAGGAGGCTATTGAGGTGGAGTTTGATCACTACCTCAAAGATGGAGAGGTTTTCCTACAGCTCGTTTCCCCTGGAGCCAATGAGCTTACCGAAAGCTACCGTGATCAGTGCATTGATACCGTGCTGAATAAGATCCGTGAAATCGCACCAGATATTGCTATTCTGGAGGTATAACAATCTCATGGCTCGTAAACGTCAAATCCCACTAATGCCCTTTGACACCTTGGCATGGCTCTCCATGCCAGGTGTGAGGGGGCTATCTCCAGAGATCAGATCTCTCTGGGTTGATCTGCTATGCCTAATGTGGGGGAGCGTTGAGCGAGGAGCGTTGCTAAAGCCTAACGGAGATCCATACTCCAGGAGCGAAATAAACCGCCTCCTGGCGATAAATGATGATGGAGTGATAGGAACCCTCATTGATGCTGGATTGTGTGCATGGCGTGATGATGGTGCTCTTATAAGTAGGCAGATTATCCGAGGAGAGGAGATCAGAGCTAAACGGAGAGAGGCTGGGCTGAAAGGCGGAAACGCCACCAAAGCAAAGATGTTATCCGTTGAGGAGCCGAAAGTGAAACCTCCGAAAGTGGAGCCACCAAAGAAACCAGATGTGGATCCAGTCTTACCTCTGATAGCTGATGATCCTCCCCAGGGGGAAACACCGCCACCTCTCACAGAAAAGGAAAAGGCAGCAGCAGAGAAAAAGAAAAAGTATAAATACAGCGATTTTGTAACCCTAACACATGATGAGTATGCCAAACTGGTTGCAGAGTTTGGAGAGGATGCCGTTAAGGGCATGATTGATATTCTAAACAACTGGAAAGGATCAAATGGAAAGAAAACAAAGAGTGATTATTTCACCATACGAAAATGGGTTATAAACGCATATTACGAACAACAGCAACGAAATGGAGTTTATCCACGGCAACATATCGCAACAGCTAACCCAGGAGGAGGCTCTGCGAATAATAAGGGATGCCCAGGCGCAACGCTACCAGCTAACCAAAGAGAAGGAGGCGGCAGCAACGATGAGGCACAGAAAGACTATTCTGAAAGGTTTTAAGTATGATCTTTCAGACCCAGAGGAATATGCCAGACACAGAAGCCTGGTTATGGCGATCGCCAATAATCTCATGCTAAGAGAGCTGGGCACATTCCAGGTTGATGAGCACAATCGAAAAGTGCTCAAATTCTTACTCCTCTATTTCAATGGATGTGCATTGGCAGAGGATGTTTTCCCAGAGGAGGATTATAAGATCCACAAAAATATCCTCCTCATAGGGGAGCCTGGAACTGGGAAAACGCTCCTTATGCAGATCTTTGCGGATTATCTCCGTGAAATTGGTAATGAGATGGTGTTTAGGAATATCAGTGCAACCCAGTTGATGAACTTTCACAAGGTGAATGGGCATATCAACAAATACACCTACAACGAAACAGATAAGGTGGAAACCTATGATGGCTGCAATCCGCTACATATCTGCCTCAATGATCTGGGATTGCAAACAGAGAACCAGAAAAGTTTTGGCACGATGCTAAATCAAGTGATGGATGAGTTTCTGTTTGCCAGGTATGAGATCTACCAGCAGTACCAGAAACGCTTTCATATCACCTCCAACTTAACGGTTAAGGATCTCAAAAGTAGGTTTGAAAAGCGTTTGGTTGATCGTTTCAAATCGTTTAACGTAATTGAGCTGCGTGGAGGCAGTAGGAGAAAATGACACCAGTAGATTGGAATAAGCTCCGAGATTGGGCACATAAAACATCCGTGGAGCATGGTTTCTATGAGGATAAGCCCAGCAACATCCATTTCCTCTGTCTGATCATTTCATAGCTGATGGAGGCGGTTGAGGCTGATAGGAAAAACCATAGGGCGAAAACCCACTCCGAGGATGGGAAAAGGTATGGAATTTTCTCTGATCAGACTTTCCACCCTGGCAACATCTATTTCAAAGAAAACTTTGAGGTGCAAATCAAAAACACCCTGGAGGATGAGCTGGCAGATGTTGTAATCCGCTGTCTGGATATGGCTGGAGCCAATAAGATTGAATTGCCGTATGGCACTCCTCCAGCGATCATAAACCAAGGCAACACGTTCACCGAGAAAATCTGGTTTGTTGTGAGTACCCTGGTGGATAGACGTGCAACCCTCACAGCAAAGCTCCACACTACCATAGGGCACTGTTTCCAGCTTGCAAGGGAGTATAACATTGATCTGGTATGGCATATAAAGAAAAAGATGGCATACAATTCTCTCCGCTCTCCCAAACATGGAAAGCGTTATTGATACCAAAAGTGTGTTTGTCGAACAATCTAACAACAGAATAATGACTAAGAAAGTAGCAAAAAAGAAAGTGATCCTCACTCTCTGTAAGGTGTTTCCAGTAACACACCAGAGAGCAAAACAGCCCACTGGTTTTGAGGAAAAACTGAATTGTGGGGAAAAGATCCACACGATCAGAGGCAACAACAAAGGCGTGTGGGATAGTCGCTATGCCGATATAGCCTCTGGTGGTAAGTATCTCTCTATCCGTGAATGGGAGGGCAGACCGTATAACTCCCAGCAGAGGGAGATCGCTAGGCGTGATCAGATCGGAATGCAAAAAATCACCATGACCTATGGCTCCGATGATGCCATACCCCAGGCATGGGTTGATGGTCGAGAGGTGCCAGTGGAGGCTCTGGCTAAAAACGATGGGCTTTCAGTAGAGGACTTTGTGAATTGGTTTTTTGGCAGCGTTCACGAGGGTAATGTATTTGAGGGCGTAGTAATTCATTTCACAAACTTTCGTTACTAATGGAAATTAAAGGGAAAGTACATTGTTTCTTTGAGCAATCGGGAACATTCAAAAACGAGTTTATTAAACTTGGGATCCCAGCCGAAGATTACGACATTCAAAATAATTTTGGCGAAACAGATCATACGGATGATTTGTTCGCTGAGATTGAAAAAGCCTATGATGGAAAACCCAGCTTGTTTGATGGCATTTCTAAAGATGATTTGGTTATGGCTTTCTTTCCGTGTATCTATTTCTCTTGTGTTAGTCAAATGTTATTTGGATGGAACGCAAAGAATTATAGAAAACTTGATACTAAATCAAAGTCGAATGAAATAATCAAAAGAGCAAACAATCGTTTGACTTTCTATGTGCTACTAATCAAGCTGTATTCTTTAGCGGAGATAATGGGTTTTCGATTGATCATTGAAAATCCCTGGTCTATGCAAACATACTTAAAAGCTAATTTTGTTAAACAGCCCTCTTTAATAGATAATAATCGAATGATGAGAGGAGATTTCTTTGTCAAACCCACAGCTTATTGGTTTGTAAATTGCGAACCAACCAACGGACAAACATATCAATTTGACAAAGAAAAGAAAAGTATAATTCATGCAAAGAAAGGAGCTAAGGCAGGTATCTGTAGCGAGGAACGGTCAATGATAAGCCCCGATTATGCGAGGAATTTTATATGTGATTTCATTCTTGGGAAAACTCAAGAAAAAAACGAAACAACATTATTTGATAATTTTTTTGAATTTGAATAGATCATTTGTTAATGAAAACAAACGCTACAAAAAGAACGGATATATTCCTCATTGATCCCCGAAATATCGTGGTGATGGATGGTTTCAATGTGCGAATTGATTTTGATCTGGATGAGCTTAAAGAGCAGATCAAGGCTGCTGGAGTGCTCAATCCTATAACTGTTATTCCTTTCAAGGATGAGGATGGAAATGAGAGATACAAGCTGGTGGATGGTGAAAGGCGTTACCGTGCTACTATGCTGGCTATAGAGGAGGGTGCAAACATCCCCTTTATCAAGGCTCTCAAAGCTCCGAAAGATAGCACCCCAGAACAACTCTATATAGAACAGATGATGCGAAATGAGGGCAAGCGTTTCACTGAATACGAATGTGCAATCATGTTTCGCAGATTCAAGGAGGAGTTTGGCTATAGCCAGGTGCAAATAGCCGATAAGTTTAAGAAATCGCCAGCGTTTGTGAGCAAATGTCTCTCTCTGCTGGATCTCCCCAAATACCTCCAGGATCAGATCATATCTGGCACCCTTTCCACAAAGGCAGCCAGGGAGATCGGCAACAGCTATGAAACTCCAGGTGCCCAGGTGAGGGCTGCAAAGAGAGCCGTTGCAGAAGCCCAGGAGCAAGGAAAATCCACCGCCACAAATAAGGAGGTTGGCGGATCTCTCAAAGATATGAGGGAGGCAAAAGCGATCTCCGAGGCTCTAAGAAAGGTGTGGGCTTATATGGATGGAGAGAATCTGGTGGATATTGACCGCCTGGCAACGCTCCTGGATCAGAGAGGGAGCCTACATAGAGCCATGAGGGAATACAAGAAAGGAGGTGCAAAATGAGCGACAAATACGGTGTAATCAACATACCCCAGTGGATGATAGATGCCACTCCGATGCCCAGGCTCCCCAGAAAGCAGAAAAAGCGGATCATTAAGACCGCTGGGAGGGAAAACTATAGATTGATCCTCCAGCACATGAGAAAAGTTTATGCCATGTTTGGCTATCGTAAATTCAACATAAAAGAGTTAAAATGAAAGCGTTATTCTTTGACCTGGAAACTACTGGCACATATCCAGGAAAGCATGGGATCCACCAGATGAGCGGAATGATCGTGATTGATGGTGTGATCAAGGAGAAATTTGATTATAAAGTAAGACCCAATCCGAAAGCGGAGATCCTGGATGAGGCTCTGGCTGTGGCTGGTGTAACCAGGGAGCAAATTCTGGCTTACCCTCCTATGGAGGAGATCTACCGTCAGTTTGTGGATCTGCTGGCAAAGTATGTGGATCGCTACAACAAAAAGGATAAGTTTTTCCTGGTTGGCTACAACAACGCCAGTTTTGATAATCAGTTTCTCCGAGGCTGGTTTCTCCAGAATGATGATCAATACTTTGGCTCCTGGTTTTGGAGCAATAGTGCCGATGTGATGGTGCTGGCTACACCGTATCTGGCTGAAAAACGATCAGAAATGAAAGACTTTAAGCAAGGCACCGTTGCAAAGGCTCTGGGGATCCAGGTGGATGATACCAAGCTCCATGATGCCCTCTATGACATAGAGATCTGCAAAGCGATCTTTGACATTGTTTCACCCTACAAGTTATAAACTCATGGAAAAAGAAAAAGATGTGCCCACCGTTGAGGTGGCTGTGGAAAAAGCTCCACGAAAAAGGGTTGTTTTCTCTCCCTACTGGGAAAAGAGAAAGAGAAAGCTGAAAAAGGAGTTTATCCAGAAGCTCCAGGATTCGGCAAACAGTGAGGTGATCGCCTCTGATGAGTATGGGGAGTATCGTGCTGGCTCATTCCTCCATAAGGCTGCAATCGTAACCGTTCAGAGAGAAAACGGATTGTGGAGCCTCCATGTGATGAGTGAGGAGTTTATTTCCTCCGTACTGGTTGAGGAGATCCGTTATAAGTATCTCCCCGATGATCTGTTGATGGCGCAACTCTATGGCACCAGGAAAGAGGCAAACCAGCTCAAAGGTGTTGTGCTCTATGAGATCCCCAAACATATCAAGGGGGCGGAATGATCTATATCGGTATTGATACTGGTACTAACACTGGGATTGCTGTATGGGATAACCGCCAGCGATCCTTTGTTAGTGTCGGTTGTGTGGCGATCCACAAGGCTATGAGGATCGTTGAGGAGTATGCCCAGAAAGCTCTGGATGCTGGCACCAGGTGTATTGTGAGGGTTGAGGATCCGAGGCAGCGCACCTGGTATGAGCCAATGACCAGGGAGGCGGAGCGGAAAAAACTGCAAGGCGTTGGCTCTGTCAAACGTGATGCCTCTATCTGGGAGGACTACCTATCCGATCTGGGAGTAGAGTTTGAAATGGTGGCTCCGAAAAGGAATGTTACCAAGCTATCCCAGGATCGTTTCAGAGTTATGACTGGCTGGCAGAATCGGACAAATGAACATGGCAGAGATGCTGCTATGTTAGTTTTCGGGTTTTGAGAGAATTTTCTGCTTAAAATGTGTTCAACAAACACATTTATTTTGTATCTTTGCAACATACATTAACCGAGTAAATTTTTCACAATGGATATACTGATTATTACTGTTTCTCTCTTTCTGATCCTCATGGTGTTATTTGTGCTGGGAGGGTTAAGGGAAACTCTGGGGGATCATATTGTAAAAATCCTCCCCAGGAACCACTCCCAAAAGGGAGATCAAGTAGATATTTTCCTCAATGGAAAGTATAACAGAACGGCAACGATCTCCAGGATTAGTGCCGATAAGGTGTATATCTACGGCTCAATAGGACTGCCTCTGGACTACAGAGGTCGCTTTTATGCCGTGGGCTTTGATGTGAATGATGGGAGCCGTCTGATTTACCTGGCAAACAGAAAGCATTATCGCTTTGTGCGTGTGGCGGAGATCATACGCAAGGCGTTTGCTGTGATGGATGAGGTGGATAACATGAAGATGGCACCAGTTGATACGGTTGATGAGATCAAGGATAGCCAGGAAAGCGAGGTGAGCGATGATAAGTGAGCCTCTGGAATGGCGTAAGGTTACGGATCTCCATAATCTGCCAGAGAACCCCAGGAGTATCACTCCCAAAGGGATGAAACGCCTGGTGGAATCTATAAAGATCAACGGTTTCTATGAGCATAGACCTCTGGCGATCGTTGAGCGTGATGGGCTTTTGGTTGTACTGGATGGCAACCAAAGGCTCAAAGCTGCAAAAAAACTAAAGCTGAAAGAGGTGCCAACCGTGCTCTACATTGATACAACTCCAGAGGATGAGAGGGAAATTATCCTCCGAGGGAATATAAATAACGGAGAATGGGATCAGAACATTCTCAACACGGAGGATCTTTTCAAAGATGTGGATTATGATGCCATAGGACTTGTGATCCCAGATCTTTCCCTGGAGGAGGAAAAGCCGAAAAAGAGCAAGGCTAAGGCTCCGAAACAAGAGGATGGTCTGGAGGATCCAGATGATGATCCAGCGGATGATGAAAGCGAGGATGAGGATCCCGATGATGAAGCTGATGAGAAAGAGGCTTTCTATCGCTCAATGTTTAAGGATGTGCTATATCCGAGCGATAATATCTTTGAGATCCCCACTCTGTTACTGGAGGAGCAAGCTGGAAACCTGGAGCTGCCTCTATCTCCCTGGGGAGCAAACAGCCGATTGAGAAAGGATGTAACAACGTATCATTTCTACGTTGATGATTATCGTTTTGAGGCTCTTTTTAAGGATCCGATCAAGTTGCTCACAAGTGGATGCAAGGCGGTTGTTGAGCCTAATTGTAGCTGCCATGATCAAACCCCTATCGCCTGGGGTATTCAGTTGATCTATAAGAAACGCTGGCTTTGCCGATACCTCCAGGAGTGCGGTATCAAAGTTTATGCTGATCTCAATGTTTCCCACAAATTCATTGAATACAATAAAATGGGGATCCCCAAAGGATATAACGCCTTTTTTACCCGTGGGCTGGATGGGTGGATGGAGAGCTTAAAATCCGATCTCCAGGTAGCCCAGGAGATCTCTGGACTTGAAAGACCTAATCTGATCGTGTATGGCGGTGGAGATGAGATCCAGGAGTTCTGTAGGAAACATGGGCTGCTGTATGTAACTGATTTTATAAACGCCAAAAAGAAATAACATGGGCAGAAATTCTGGCGGAGTTGTGAATGTGTCTGGTGGTGGTGCCAATGCTGGCATTGTCGCTAAGGCTGTGAAAAATTCACGCTCCATATCAACGATAAATGACCGATCGGTAGCAAAAGAACTGCAACAAGGCATTTCCCGATTTCATGCTGTGCTGGGTGTGAGGGAGAGGAGTGTAAGGATCGCTGATCTCTCTGGCATGAATGCACTGGGTGTAACCTATATCGGAGGAGAGGGCAAGAGTGCTGGTATTCTCCTCAATGAGAAATTCTTTGATCGCAAACGAAAGGCTATCATATCCGATGTGAGAACCAAGCACTACGATACTGGTTTCAAAAACCGAACAAACGCACCTCTCCAGCACACGATCACACATGAGCTGGCACACGCAACCTGGAATGCTCACATGAGTAGTGCCAATGCCAGGGGTGCTAAGAAAGAGATCACCCAGCTCTATCACCGATGGCTGGGAGATAAAAAGAAAAAGGGCTATGGCTCTTATGGTGCTACAAACGTAAGTGAGTTTTGGGCGGAGGCTGTAACCAAAGCTGTGCATGGCAAGTCAGACCGCTACACCAAAAGAGTGATCAACATAGCACGAAAGTATAAGCTATAATCGTTAAATTTGTAAATTATTCATAGAAAGTAAAGTATTATGAAAAAGATCGAACTATCTGCTGATGAGATCCAGGTGATCCATGAGCAATTAAACGGAGAGTTTGGGGCGTTTACAGCAACCCCCAGACAACAGCAGCTCATTATGGGCGTAACAGATAAGGCAGTTGCTTTGGCAGATGAGCTGAATGCCTTTGATGATGTGGGTGAGGATCTGATCGCCTGGTATTATAACAAGTACCAGGAGCAAGAGAAAGAGAATGCCCAGAACGCCCAGTAATACGTTCACCAGGTAAAGAGGATCAGACGGTGAAACGCTGTCTGATTTTCTTTACCTATAAAGTGTGTTTGACAAACACGTTACTACGGAGATACAACGAAAAATGGCAAAGAAATTATTTCAACCTAGAAATAAGATTGGCAACCGCTTTTCCTCCGACAATCAACCAGAGAATAGGAGGAAACCAAAGATCTACACCGTACTGAAAAAGCGGTATGGGATAGATCTGGCAGCCAATGGCGATTTCTCCCATGGGCAGATCCAGGATTTGCTCCAGGCGTTGCTTTGTGTAGATATACGCCAAGCCACTGCCCTAAGCGTTGAGCTAAACCAGGATCTCCAGGAGATAGTTAAGAAGATCAAGAATGGGGAGCCGATCCCTAAGCTGAAAAAGGATGAGGTGATAAGCCAGGTGTTTATTGTCCTCTCCCAGGCGATAAGCCGTGAATCAGCAAAGGGTGAAAGCTCAACTATCCGCTGGATAATTGAGTATCTGTTTGGCAAAGCAACCCAGCCGATCGAAAGTGAGATTAATGCCCAGGTAACAAGCAACGATGTTGATCTATCAGCTCTTTCTGTGGAGGAGCTGATGCAATACAACACGCTCCTGGAAAAGATCAAGGCTGGCAATAATGGCTAACAAAGCGGTATCAGTGCCGATGGCACTTGCAGTCAAGATGGAATTGTGGAGGCGTGGATGCTTCGATTTCATCACCACCAGAGATGGCAAGAAACATGAAAAGCAATCTCTGGCTCTCCAGATATTGACCGATTCAGATCATGTGGAGATCCTTTATGGTGGTGCTGCTGGTGGTGCTAAATCGTGGACTGGTGCCGTTTGGTTGCTTTTTATGTGCCTCTGTTATGCTGGTACTAAATGGTTTGTTGGTCGTGCCGAGCTAAAGAGGATCACCCAATCAACCTATATCACGTTCAAGCGAGTTGCAAAGATGTATGGTGTGCCAGATGATCTCTGGAAATACAATGGGCAACTGAATTACATTGAGTTTTGGAATGGCTCCAGGATTGACTTTCTGGATCTCCAGTTTAAGCCAGGTGATCCGCTCTATGAGCGTTATGGCTCCATTGAGTTTACTGGTGGCTGGATTGAGGAGGGCGGTGAGGTTAATTTCGGTGCCTATGATACTCTAAAAACTCGTGTGGGTCGCTGCCTTAATGCAGAGCTGGGATTGAAACGAAAGCTCTTTATCACTTGTAACCCCAAAAAGAACTGGATGTATGATACTTTCTACAAGCCCTGGAAAACTGGGGTGCTCCTGGAGTATCGCTACTATGTTGCGTGTCTGGTGCAAGAAAACCCCTTTATAGATCCAGACTACATAGAGGGTCTGCGATCAACCTCTGATAAGGTTAAGTTTGAGCGACTGTTTAAGGGTAACTGGGATTACGATGATAACCCCAATGCCCTATGCTCCTATGATGCTATATGTGCTATATTCGGCAATAAGATCTCCGTGCGTACTGGTAAACACTATATCACTGGAGATATTGCACGTTTCGGAGCGGACTATGCGAGGCTGGCGGTCTGGGATGGGTGGACTATCATTGAAAAGATCAGTTTCCCCACCAGCACAACCACCGAGATTCAAACCTGGATTATCAACAAACAGAAAAAGTATAGGATCCCTAACTATCGCTGTATTGTGGATGAGGATGGCGTTGGAGGTGGCGTGGTTGATAATTGCGAGATCCAGGGCTTTGTAAACAACTCTGTTGCTCTGGCTGGAGAGAATTACAGAAACCTCCAGGCTCAATGTGGCTACAAGCTGGCGGAGCATATAAACGCCAATGAGGTAGGTATGGAGGAGGATATTGTAAGCCAGGCGGAGAGAGAGGAGATCGTGCGTGAGCTGGAACAACTGCAAACCTGGAAAGGTGATAGTGATGGAAAGCTCCAGCTAAAGCCGAAAGAGGAGATCAAAAACGATATAGGGCACTCCCCAGACTGGAGGGATCTGTTTCTTATGCGATCCTGGTTTGATTACAATGAGGTGGAGATCCCCGACAATATAGAGCAAATTTTAGGTTTAACTTGAAAATAAACTGATATGGGTTTAATCAACGCAATTCAAAACGAGATCAAGGCTGCTGTGGGCTATCAACAGTCTTTTGCCGAGCTGCTTGCATCCAGGGATGTAACCAGGGCACTATCTATGATGCGTGATCGCTCTGAATCCGCTGCCAAATTCCGCAAGGAATATGAGATCAACACTCATAAGGTGATGGAGCGTGAGGATCGTGCTGTGTACGACAAAAAGGGCAATTTCCTCCGCTGGAGCAAGCGCAACAAAATTCCTATCCCTTACCAACCTTTCATCAATGAGATCGCCCTGGTTTTCCTCTATGGCAGACCAGTGAAATGGAGCCAGGGATCCGAGGGCACCGATGATGCTTTCTCCTATTACCAGAACCTCATGGGGGAGATCCGTTTCAACTCTATTATTAGGGAGGCGAAACGTGCTGCTGGAGCGGAGGGTGTATCTGCGATCCTCTATCATTGCTATAAGGATGAAGATAACAACCCCAGGCTCCTCCTCAATCTCCTTTCCCACGAAAACGGAGATACGATCTACACCGTCAAAGACCAGTACAAGCGTTTGACCTCATTTGCCTGGGGCTACTATCTTACCGAGGCTGGCAATCGCACCGTGTATCATGTGGATATTTACACCGCTGATACAATCTATCGTGCCAAGCGTGAAAGTGTGGGATGGGAGGTGCTGGTTATGCCCAACCCAGTAGGCAAAATCCCAGTGTTGCTCTTTGAGCAAGTTCCAGAGCACTCCAGCGTTCAACCTCTGATCGAAAAGATAGAGGATAGTGAAAGCACCGAGGCTGATGTGATTGATCGCTTTGCCAACCCAGCGATGGTGGCAACAGCGGAGATCCTTAATTCTCTGCCTAAAGCGGAGGATGAGGCAAAGCTGTATATCCTCAAAAACGGTGGCGATGTGCGTTACCTTACATGGGATCAAGCGAGCGAAAGCAAGCGCAACCAGTTTGAACGTCTGGATAAACATATCCTCTCCAAGTCGTTCACTCCCAACATAGATTTTGATAACATGAAAAGCCTGGGCAACCTATCGGCTAAGGCTATCCGCAAAATCATGTTGCTTGCAGTCATCAAGGCGGAGCGACACAAGGAGAAACACGATGGCTACATGAATCGCCACGCCTCCATTATGAAAGCCATAATGGGGAATGTGCTGGACTATCGCAACAAGGCTCAATATGATGCCCTGGTGTTGCGCCATGAGTTCCAGGAACCGTTTGGTGATGATGTGAGTGAAATGCTTGCCGATCTCTCCAAGCAGTACAATGATGGAGCGTTGAGCCGTGAAACCTACCTGGAAATGTCTTATCTGGTTAAGGATGTTAAGGCTGAAATGGATCGTATTAAGCAAGAGGAGGCGGAGCGAATGGCTCAACAACTGGAGCAACAGAGAGAGCTGAATAAAATGGATGCTTTTGGGGAGGCTGAATGATGGCAAAGAAAGTAACACCGAGCAAACCCCAGCACTCTTGCCAGGATTGCAAACACGCTACCGACTTTCACAGCAAGGCTTTGGATGGGCACTGGATTTTATGCAAATGCTCTTTCCACAAGTATAGCAAGTTTCTGACCAGGGATCATTGTGAACATTTTAGCCATAAATGATTATGCCGAAATTGGACTTTAACCAGATGCAAAAGCAGCTATTCAAACGCACGGAGGGATATGCTGCCAAAGTTCGCTCTATATACCAGAGGATGCTCTCACAGATCATTGACCTGGTAAAAGATGTGGAACTGGAGGAGGGAAAGCCTTTCTCCTTTTCGGAGTATGGATTAAGCGATGAGGTGACACCGCTTTTCCGCTCAATGTATAGCAGCACCTACCAGGCGATCAAAGAGGGGATCGGCAAAGAGTGGCTGATGGCAAATGAGAATAACGATGCTCTGGTTAAAGCCATTTTCGGCAAAGGATCTATCGAGGATCACCACTTTGCCAAATTCTTCATGCGCAACATGGAGGCTATGGATGCTTTCTTTGCCAGGAAAACTGGTGATGAGGGGCTGGATCTATCTCAGAAAGTCTGGAGGTACACTGGTATGTATAAATCAGAGCTGGAAATGAGCCTGGATCTGGCTATCGGAGAGGGCACACCAGCAAACCAGTTAGCCTCAAAGATCAAAAAGTACCTCAATGATCCAGATCGCTTTTATAGGCGTTTTCGTGTCAAGATCGGTGAAAACGATGATGGCACTCCGATCTGGGGCTACAAGTGGAAACGGAGGGTATTTGACAGTGAAAGTGGTGGCTATAAGTGGATAGATGATAACCCCAAAAACTATCACCCAGGGAGGGGTGTTTATCGCTCCTCCTCCCGAAATGCCCAGAGGTTAGCCAGGACTGAAACCAACATTGCATATCGCACCGCTGATTATGACAGATGGCAGCAGCTCCCCTTTGTGATCGGTGTGGAGATCAAGTTGAGCAATAATCATCCAACGGAGGATATTTGTGATGATCTGAAAGGGATCTACCCAAAGGATTTCAAGTGGACTGGCTGGCACCCTAATTGCCGTTGCTACATGGTGCCAGTGCTGGCAAACAAAGAGGATGTGAGCAATATGGTTGATAAGATCCTGGATGGAGAGGATCCTGGCACCGTTCACCCTGGAGGAGCCGTTGAGGAAATGCCCGATCAATTCCAGGACTGGATCAAAGCCAACGAGGAGAGATACAACCAAGCGGAGCAGAAAGGCACATTGCCCTATTTTATCAAGGATAACAAAAAGGCGGTGGAGCAAATATTAAAGCCTCCTACGCCAGAGGAGAAACACCACCAGGAATTAGTAGCCAAGTATGGGGAAAGTGCCGTGCAGAGCCTCTATGACGCTTACAAGGCGTTTCTGGATAAGATCTCAACTGGAGATCTGGATTATCAGATAAAGAAACTCAAATTTGAGGCTCAATGGGTAGCCGATAAAAACAAGTTTCCGACCTCTCCAGAAATGGTTAAGATGCTCAATACTCAACTGGCAAAGGTGGAGGCTCAAAAGGATCTCCAGTTGGCGATTGCTGATGCTAATACCGTTCTGGGATTCCAGAGCAAGAGTAAACCACTCAAAGAGATCCAGGCGGAGCTGGCTGATGCCATAAGCCAGGGAGCGACTGCAAACGAGATCCGAGCGATTACTGCCAGAGGTAACGCTAAGATCCTGGCGATTGAAAAGGCAAGGCTGGCGAAACTGGCTAAAACTGCTGGAGGTGATGGATCTGTGATTGATCTCTATGCTACAGCAGAGGAAAAGTTGGAGCTGGCAAGGCTCCTGGATGCTTACAATGCAGAAATGGCTGCCTCTGGTAGTCAGTGGGCGTATAATGTCAATGCTGCCTACATGAGGATGGCAGACTATAAGAAAGAGCTGGCTTTGAAATATCTCTCAAAGCAAGGGCGATTGGTTAAGCTCAATGGGGAAACCGTTGAGAGTGCCCAGAAAGCCCTGGAGGAGTATCTGGATGCTCCGCTCAATCATTCCGCTATGACACCAGTAGGAGGGCGTTTCCAGCTCACAGAATACTGTTACAATAAAACAGAGATCGCTGAATTTTCCAGGCTTACTGGTATTAGTGAGGATGAACTGGGATTGATCAACCGCTATAGCCGTGGATCCAAGTGGATCAATCGTTACAGTTATGGCGTTCCAGATCCCTCCTATGGGCGTGTTGTGGATTATGATGGGCTATGTCCTAAGTATATCCAGGCAACAAACGCTGTATTGGAAAAGCTGCCACGCTATGAGGGTACTGTTTTCTCTGGGATCTCGTTTGAGGAGGGTTTTCTATCAACCTATATAGCCGATATGCAGAAATGCCTATCCTCTGGCACTCCCTATGTGAATAAGGCTCTGATGAGTTCCACCACCAACATAGATAAAACCACCATGTTTGGTGATAACCTTATGCTGGTGATCAAGAGTAAAAAGGGAGCCAATATAAAGCCGATCTCCTATTATCCCAGTGAGGATGAGATTGTGTTTAGAGCTGGCTCCAGGTTCAAGGTACTCAAAGTGTACCAGGAAACTACTCAAAAGTATGGATTTGGTAGGGGCTGGGTTGTTGAGCTGGAGGAGCTATAAAAGAAACGGATCCAAACTGCCTATGCAATCTGGACCCGTTATTGTCTGGTGCTGTTGGTTATCGTTTACCAGTTTCAAACACCTTTCCCCAATCGGTTGTATCTCCATAAGGATTGGGGGCTTTACCAGGTAAATACTCCTGGATAAATTCCGCTTTCCATTGCTTGTATGCCTCTGCCAGGGATCGGCTTGTGTCGCACTGATCCAGGTAGGAGGCATGGAAATTTCTCTCATACTCCCAGAGGGAGGCTGCCAGAGGCATCTCTGTGTTTCCTATGTAGGGGTTTTGGGGTTCTCCTTTGTACCAGCGATAGTTTGAATAATCCTCCGTGATCCCAGAGAAAAATCCAGCGTTATTCCAATCTTTTGCCATATCAGATAGATGTTACTATGTTTATTCCTTTGAGGATGTATATACAACCCTCTTGCTGCTGCCAGGTGTATTTGTGCCTGGGATCCTGGATCTCTGAATTGAGATCGGCAACCAGAGCTTTAACTGCTTTGATCTTTTCCTCCATGATGATCCTGGCAACTATCTCTGGAGGAATGGTAAACGTGATTTTCATTTGTCTGGGAGCACGTTTTCATAGAAACGCTCTATCACATTACGCATATCCCTGGGGAGCCTGGAGAGAGTGGAAAGCCATATCTTCTCTGGTATATCCCAGATCGCCTCTGCCATTGCTCCAACGATAGCTCCTATTGTGTCGCTATCTCCACCAATGGCGATGGCTCTGCGTATCGCATCCTCAAATGAATCTGCGTAAAATAAAACCCAGAAACATACTGGTAGAGTGCCCTGGCACGTTTCATCAAATTTGCCGATCTCTGGGGCTTTCAGCTCCCAGCCTGGGTAATATCGTTGAGAGATCTCCATAAGCTCACTCCCTCTCATTCCGTGTCTGCCAGCCCAGATCATGTGAGCCACACAAACGGCTCCTTTTACACCCTCTGGATGGTTGTGGGTGATCATTGCAGTCTTTTCTGCCTCCTGGAGCACTTGTGAGAGATCATCAAATGCCCAGGCGATAGGGCTTACTCTCATAGCGGATCCATTCCCGAAACTGTTATAAGGCTCTGGGTGCTCTGACTGGATCCACTGGGCAAACCTACCTCCATAACCGCCTTTGGGATTGGGGTACTTTCTACACCAGCGTAAGAGATTAGCCATATAGCACGGATCTCCATCATTCCTGGTGATCCGTCTGTTAATTGCATCTGCTATTGCAATAGTGCAAATGGTATCATCAGTGAAAGTGCTCCCTGGAGAGAGCCAGGGAAAATCATAATCCTGGGTGTTGTGAAATTCGTATGGTGATCCCACAATATCACCTATTATCGCTCCGATCATCGTTGCCTCCTTTCTTTATGCCTCTGTTGGTTTCTTTTGAATGTAGTGTGCCCTTTCTGATAGTGGCACGTCTGCCAGTGTATTCCCCATCATTGAGGGTATTCCAGAGCGTTTCTCTGGCGATCCCTACCACATCCAGGGGGAGCACATCATATATGGCTGCCACGCTGCCAAAATAATAGTGTCGCTTTCCCTGGTATGGCTCATGGAGTTCAACGTGGATTACTTTCCTTTGCTGTTTCATACTAAATGCGTTTATCAGACACAAAGGTAACTATTATATTTAATATAACAAACCTTTGAGCCGTTTTATTTCTGCTTTTAGGTTCTCATTCTCTTTTTTGAGCCGTTCTATCTCCTCATGTGGTGTGGGTGAAGCGTTACAAGTGCATTGATCCAGATCTCCACTTACAGCAACCGCCATACAGCCAGGGATCAGCACACGCCCCACGCCACGCACACGGATATAATGGCATTTCTCACTCATTACAATCTTTAATTTTATGCGTCAAAGATTGAGATAGTATCAAGTATTCATTACTACATAATACAGCCTTACAAAGAGCATCGCCAAGTTTTTCGCCATCACACCAACTACACTCACATTGTTCACAGCGATTTGCTGGATTATCAGATATTTTGGCTATGTAAACCTCACTCTCTATTATAAGTCCATTTAATTTATTCATTGCTCCATCGGTGAATTATACTTTTCAATGCTGGTTAATCGTTGCCGAATAAACCAGAATAGATCACACTCTTTCCAAGTCTTACATACGATCCAGCGAAATGTTGGCACTGTTAGCCAGGTAGGATCTGGGGCAGCATCCTCAAAGGTGAAAACAGCATAATGATCAGCCCAGAGAATCCGCCATATTGCTAAAAGTTTACTCATTGCTTACCGATAGCTCGTTTAACATCCTCCCTCTGGGCATATTCTTTCTGGCGTTCCCTACATTCATCTACACTCTCCAGAAACTCCTCACTCATTTCAATGCCATACTCCAGGCACTCATCAAATATAATCAGATCCTCATGGCAGTTTGAGCAAACGCCATTATACATTTTGCATCCGCAATCTGGGCAATAACTCATAATAGTTAGTTTTACTTGAATATATTAAACTCTACACTCACAAACTTATCGGCTGGCAGATCCGCTCTGTCTATCTCCAGGAACTTAATTAGGCTATCTTTGAGATAGTATCTGCCAGGAGCCTCTTTCAGCATATCCAGGAGAAAAACTGGTGATCCAGGAAATCAGCTCTCTTTGTTAAGATCTGAACTGGGATCCCTCTGGAGTTAGCGGTAAAGATCGCCTCCAGCGTGAGATCTCTGGTTTCCTGGAGCATTGGATCACTTGTGAACGTAAAGAACAATCCAGAGGCTTGCAGAGCCTCCAGGTTGGCATCTATCTCCCTGGTGAAAACCTCCAGGGCATGATCCCGATCCTTGAAACACTTTTTGAGCTGGGCTTTATCACTCCAGACCTTTGCCAGGAATCCCTTTTTGCAATAGCAATACTCGCAATCGTTGGAGCACCCAGTAAAGAAATTGCAAGCCCAGGCAGCATATTCCCCAGCCTTTCCGCTGGGGTTGTATATCGCGTTTCCGTTAAAGCGTTTTACTGATTTTTCCATATTTTATAATTCAAATAGTTTACCAAGCATTAGAGGCTCAATAGATGAAAACATTATCATGGAGATCTGATTGAATCTATAACCGAATTTCAAAAAACCTCTGTGGCATACATTGCCATATCTTACCAGTTGCTCTCTCTGCTTTTCGGTTATTCTTACCATCGGTTTTTGAGAGTACCCATCGTAATGTATTATATCTCCATGAATCTTTACCCAGCCTTTTTCCTCCAGCCAAACATCCGCATTGCAATCTACCTCATTGGGGATCACTCTGGCTTGTAAAAGGGCATCGGCTATCTGAATATGGAGCATATTTGCATATTCTCCATTAAGACCATAAAAATCCCCACTCGGAGATAACCAGCCAGCATCATAGTTATCAGTGATCTCCACTGGTTGAATAATGCCGTTGTTGAGCGTTTTCGCAATATCCCTTTCGCTCTGTAGGAAACGATCCAGCAAATCAAATCTGTAGTTACGTCTGGCGATCTCCTGCTTTACTGACTTATCATCAAACAAAAGGGTTGTAAGCTGGGTGTTAAGATCTCTCACCTGGTAAGGCATAACAAATCCATCGGGGATCTCTCCAGGATATGCCTTGCCCAGCCATTCAATAACAGCCATTTTCTTAAAAGCCATTTCAGAGAATTTGCGTACCCCATTGATCGTGGTTTTAATATTTGCCAGGATGTTATCCTCTGAACCATCCATAAACGGATCAATCAGATTCTCGCTATCACCATCATAGAAAAATCTTAATAGGCGATCATAAGAAACTGTGATCTTAAACTCTCCATCCGCATCTATAATGGCTTTTCGCAGATGATTGAGTGCATTGATCCACTCCTCCGCATCCTCTCTCATGTTTAGGATCTGTTGCCCAGCCCACTCCTCAATATAGAATGGAGGGTAAAGATCTTTCATGTCTGGGGTGTATTTGCTTACATTAACCGAAACTTTATCTTTGTCGGTGGTTATGATCAGCTCTCCAGAGAGGATCTTTAATGCTATATCTCTGGGGCACCCTACCAAACTATCCTGGATAGCTGATAGAGCTTTGTTAGGATTCAGATTCATTGTTAGGTGCTCTCTGGCTATCTTTACTATAATCCTGCCAAAATTTTCACCCAGTGTAAAATGAACTGTATGAGTTTTAGTTTCCATCATTTTCCGAATTGATTACAATTACTAAGTTACTCCCCTCTGGCATCCGAAAAGCCTTATTAAAGAGTTTCTGGCACCGTCTGGGAGGGTTGATATATCGGTGGTGCATTTCATCAAACATGGTGCAATGCCCTTTCCCTGGGTTGGGAGATAGTCTGGAAGATCCACTGTTAAACCAGGGGCATGATCCGCAGCTCCCTGGTTTATCGTAGAATGTTGTGCCGTTTATGGTGATCATCGAACCTCTGAATTTTTACAGAGTACCACATCACCATCAATCCAATCCCAGGGGAAGATAGCACGGTGTTTCAGTGCCAGCTCGGTTGCAGTCTTGTTGGTTGTATAGCGATCTTTCCCATCCTCGTTGAGTACCAGGATCTCATCCTCCTGGTTGTTGAGGCATACCACCTGGATATATCCATCCACATACATTTGTAGTTCCTCCAGGGAGAAATCCGTGCCGTTTTGGGGCTGGATTGTTACGTGGGATCCATCTGCTTTTATCAGTGTTGCCATTTTAGATATATTGATTTATAAAGTTGATCATCTTTTCAATTTTGCTGGTGGCAAATAGCCTCTCATGGAGGATCCGTTTGCCCTCTTTCCATTCCCTATAAAACTCATAGTAGGGAGGGTGTAATGTGTTGTCTGCTCTGATCACCCACGTTTGCATCCCGATCTCGGTTACATACCGTGAAATGTGCTGGCAGCTCTCCTCTGGATCCAGGACAAACACGCCTTTGTTTACCTGGATAAAACAACCCTTAATCATGCTCATTCTGCTTTTGGTGGATATTGCCGATCACTTGTAAGCGATCAAAGGGAGGCAGCGCAATGAACGTATAGCCATCCCAAGCACAAAAGGCACATTCATTCTCATTCCAGCGGATCTCAAACGGCTCTCCTCTCTCCAATTTGCCATCCTGGGTTATGTGCTCATACCTGGCAATATCTCCCTCAAAGATCAGCCGATCCGCTTTATCCTTTTTGCCTATGTATTGCCCAACGGTTTCAGCATCCACCTCCAGGGAGGATCCGTTGCTGGTTCTGATATAAGGCTTTCCCTGGCAGTGCCAGAGATCGCCCACATACCAATACGCTCCATAGGGGAAACGCTTTAGCCCTCTGAAAAGGATCCGCCTCATTTTGATCCTCCTTTCTCCACATAGTGGTTACACTTGCTTTTCTTATTGTGGAGTGTTTTACCAGTCCAAGAGCAATAGATCCCCGATCCATATCTCATACCGTGTTTGCATGATCGGCAAATGGAGGGTGCTGCCTCTTTCCTGGCTCTGTGAACGCCTTGCACATAGCCAGGTTCCGCACGTCTTACATCATCATATTTCGCCTGGGCTGCTGTCTTAATCACCCTGGTAGGGGTATCAAGAAACTGAATATCCAGCCCTCTTTCCTTTGCATCTTTTTCGATCACTGAACGGATCGCATCTTTAAGTATTCCCATTATCGGTGTTGCATTGTGGAGGGGATTGCTCCCCTCCTGGTTAAAGTCCGTTTGTTATCACATTTAGAGCCATCATTGCTACTCTGTAGGCATCCGTCTGGAGGATATTGAAATAAGTGTAAGCCTCCATCGGTTCCAGCATTATCCTTTCGCCATACCCATTATAACCAGCATTTCCACTATTTATCATAGCTGCCTCCCTGGTATCAAAGATCACCGCAATTCGGTTGGCTGGAGCAACATCGGCTCCCTGGTAGCCATTACCCTCTCCACAATAACAATAGAGCTTATCTGGAGTGGTTTTACCTCCAGCATAGCCAGCGGAAACCCATTTTTCGCAATTCTCAATAGCAAGTTTACCGTATCTCTTTGATCCCTGGATCAACTCCTCAAAAAGTTCTTTCTGTCTATCGGTAAGAGTTAGGCTCTGGAGCTTGTTTTCTGGTGCTCCCATAAGCGTAAAAACACGCTCATTTTTTGCGTTGTAATAGTCAATATCATACTGGATCTCAAATGTGCAAAGGTTATAATCCCAGCCTTTTACCATACCAGTATATAGGATGTTTTCCTTTTTGTCGGAAACGGCAACGATCTCTCCGATCTTAAATTTATTTTCTGCCATGATCTGCTTTCCTTTTGTGGGGAGGGTTGCCCCTCCCCTGGTGGTTTTAGAATTGATAGAGATAGCTTACTTTTCCTTTGTGGAGATACTTTCTGCCTCCCTTTTGTCTGGTTTCTGAATCTCGGATCTCGGTGGCTCCGTGTGTTTTGAAATACGCCATGTATTCAGAGGCAGTGGTGAGGTTGTTGGTTTTGATGATCGTATCAGCTTTAACAACTGTTTCCGATCTTTCCACTGTGTGATTAAACTCCCTGGGAGCATCCTTAAAACCGAAACAGTTTGTACACCAGTTTTCGGTTACTACTTTGAGATCCATCCCAGCCTCTTTGATCAGCTCTGTGGGATCGTTGGGGAAATACAGATATTCTCCGCTGTAGTTAAATGCCCATTCTCCAGATACCAGAAAGGCGATAAGATTGCTGATCTCGGTGCGTGATCCGTAAACCACATAAACAATTTTTGTTTCCATATCTTTCTTTTGTTTTTTTTAATTCGGTGTTGCAATCAGTTTGAGTTATCTGTGTTTCTCAAACACATCGCAAAGTTAATGTGTTTTATTTAATATACCAAACTTTTCAGCAATTATTTTTCAAGTAAAATTTACCTGGTTAATTTAAGTAACTGAAAAATAGTTTATTTACCTGGTTAATTTTGTGTGTCTGCCAAACGCATTTATTGGAGGAAAATTATTATATTTGCACCATTCTATAATTTAATCAGTATCAACGATGAACAAAGCACTCTACACAAAGGTCAAAGACCGCTGTAAAGACACTCATTTATCGGAGAAGTACCTTAAAGAGATCACCGAAAGCATCGGTGATGTCGTAGAGGATGATTCTACCGATGAGGAGCTGATCGAAAAGATTGCAACCAAGATCGTGAATATCGCCAAATCCAGCCAGGGTGAGGCTACACGATGGGCGCAGAACGCAAAGGAGAACGCCAACCAGAGCAAAGGTGGGGAGGGAGAATCCAAAGAGGATGAAGATCCCGACAAGGGCAAAGGTAAGGGCAAAACGGAGCGCAACGATGATCCACACGCAGAGGAGATCAAAAAGCTCAAGGAAAAAATTGCTGAAATGGAGGGCGAAAAGTCTAAATCTCAACGCTCCTCCGATATTGCAACCGCAATGGAAAAGCACAAGATCCCCAGCTATCTCCGCAACCGCCTGGCTAAATCAATCTCCGATGAGGAGGATATTGAGGAGGCTGTGGCTGCCATTAAGCAAGATCTCATTACAGATGGTCTGATGCCCAAAGATGGGGAGGGCGAAAAAGCAGCAAGTGAAAAGCAAGTTGATGAGGCTGCCGATAGCTTGCTGGAATCAATAACCGCAAAATAATTAACAAGTAAAGATGAAACGCAAGAAACACTCTTTCACTGGATCACGCCCGATCTTTACTGGCTCTCCCTCAAAAGTGATCGGAGGCTTTAACCTGGATAGGAGCAATCAGAATTTTGCTGATGGCGATATTATCCCTGGTGGAGTGCTGGCGATCTATGATGAGGAAACCAGGCTGGTGCAAGTGATCAAGACTGCAAAAGTCGCTGAAATTGACTCCGAGGATCCTAAGCAGATCACTCTGGCTGTCGATGAGTTCTATGCTCCTTTCTTTGCTGTTGGTGATATGATCCTCAAAGAGGGTGCTGCTGCCACGGCAATAGCAAGCGTTCCCACCGTAACAAAGGTGGAGGAAAAGGGCAACATCTACAAAATCACTCTGTCTGCTGCTATCGCTGGTCTGGCTGTGGGCGATGTGCTGGAGGAGGTTATCTCCGATGGTGCTGCCACTCCCAAATCCAAATCCAGAGGACTTGCCAACTCTGTAACGGTGGCAGACAATGAGGTTAAGGAATTTGAAACCTCAATGGATGTTTCTGCTGACACTCTCCAGTATGCCCTCTATGAGAGGCGTGTGCTCCCAATCCCTGCCAGCCAGAAAGATGAAACTGGGGCTTTCCTCAAAGCCAACCCTCATGTGAAATTCACTAAATCACACTAACGGTAAACTATGAAATCAATTTTTTCAACATTCAAGGGGTTGCACAAAAACGGTGTTCCTCTGGATCTCCTGGCAACCTGGGGAAAAACATTCGATAAAGCCTCTGAAAGGGAAGTGGCTCTCTTTGAGAAAACCTACTCCGATCAGTGGTGTACCTACAACACACCCCAGATGTCGCTCACTGCGGAGGCTATTGTGGGTAAGTATCGGTTGCGCCTTATGGCTACTCTGGTAGGCAATGAATCCCCCACACCTTTGAGGCGTTCTGATGGTTTCGATATATGGACTGGTGAGATCCCCAGGATCGGACACACATTCCAGCTCCAAGCCAGGGAATACCGTAAGATGCTGGAGGTTTATGAGAACCCCAGGATCAAGGAGCGTGATAAGGTAAAAGCCATTGAAAAGACTTTCCGCAACGATATGCAGAACGCATATCTGGGCTGTAAGGATGTGATGGACTTTATCCTCCTCACTGCTTTCTCTAACTGGGGTGTATGCCAGTTTATCCCAGCGGTAAACAACCCTGGCGGTCGTGCGTATGAGGTGGATTACCAGATGAGCGAGGCAAACAAACTGATGAGTGCCTACCTTTGGAACACTGCAAACACCGCTGCTGGCAAGGTGAACCCGATCCTCATGCTGTCTATGATCTGCTCTGATCTCCGCAACCGTGGCATTGAGCCTGGCGAAATTCTGATGAGCCAGGATCTCTACACCTGGATCCGTATGGATGAGAGCACACGCCTCATGGCTCATGGCAATGATAAAAAGGCTCAGACTGTCAAGGTTTCAGAGCTTAACGATTTGCTGGAGGAGAACCAGATCCCCCCGATCACTGTGATCACACGAAAGATGGGCATTGCGAAGGATGGCAAACGCTATCCTATCCAGCCCTGGAATGCTAACTTTATCGGTATCAAGCCCGCTGGCGTTGTCGCTGAAATCCAGCCCGCCATTGAGGATAGTGAGCTGATGGAGGAGGACAATGTGGACTACTTGAACGCTGGCAACGGCATTCGTATTTCTAAGTGGCGTACTGGTGCCTCTGGCAACCAGGTTGCTGCTGAATACACGGAGGGTGCTGCCAGGATGCTCCCTCTGGTAACAGAGATTGATGCGATCGTGTGTCTGCAAGTTCGTGGCTTTGAGGAAAAGACCGTTCCCAACGATGAAAACGGTGTTGCACGTTCATACTGGACTAAAGCCGAGTATGAGGGTAACGCTGGATTGCCCACCGCCTAAATTTCCGATGTATGCTTAAACTGAAAGTTGTAACAGACTTTAGGGATCGTGATAATGTTGAGCATATCCACCGCAAGGGTGATGTGCTCACATTATCCGATCTTAACCGTGTCAATGACATGGTAAGTCGCAAACTGTGTGTGATCGTATCTGTGGAAACTCCCACACCCTCCGAGGCTCCCCAGGCTAAGGTGATGGTAAGTTTCCAGGGTGCAAGCTATGAGATCAACGTGATCAAGGAGGCTCTGGCTGCTATCGGTGTATCGGTGGCTGCTAATGCCAAAGCTAAGGGCGTGGAAAACGCTCTCTCCAAGCTCACAGAGGAACAAACCCAGGCTCTCAATGATGCCCTAACCCAGGAGTAAGAGATGGAGAATCTGACAAAGTTTGATGCCCTAATCGGAGAGCTGGAGCCATACACTCCAAATCGGCTCACTTTGATGAAAGCCCTGGCGGATGCCAATGTTACCGATCTGGATGCTGAATACACCCAGGAGGACAAAAAGCCTATTGCCGTGGCTGCAATCAAGGTGCTCAAAAAGCTGATCGTGCTCTCCAGTGATAGCCTGGGAAAATCCTCCCAGGGCTACAATGTAGATAAGCTGGAGAAAAGGATCAAGGCTTTGTGTACTGAAAACGATCTGGATGCTGATGATTTTGTTGATGATCTCCCCTCAATTACTGATGGGTCAATGTACTGGTAGCAATGAGGATCAACGGCAAATTCTTATACCAATCGCTCTCCCAGGTAGCCAGGGATCCCGAAACTGGATTGTACTCCAGTGATGATGGATCTGACTGGCAACCTGGATGTGAGTGCCAGATTGATAATGTGGTGCCAGCAAAACACTTTATCGGCACTGATGGGCAAGAATACACCTACAACTATAACGTGTTTATCCCAAAGCACTTTTCTGGAGTGGGTGATCTGGCTATCGGTGTGCTGATCAAAGTGATTGGAGAGAATGGCATTGAGGATGAGTTTGAGATCAAAAGCCTGGATCTGTTAAACCGCAAATACATTGAGCTATGGGGATAACGCCACAATTCAGTAAAGGAGCTGTGTTTGATGAGGTGATGCTATTCCAGAAACGCCTGGAGCAAGCCACGATTTTCACTCTGCAATATCTGGGTGAAAGTTTGGCTAAATATGCCAAAGATAACCACAACTACACTGATAGGACTGGCAATCTCACTAACTCAATCGCCTATGCTGTGGTAAAGGATAAGGAAATAGTTTACTATGATGCGACAAACCAGCCTGGAGAGGGTGCGGAGGAGGCGTTAAAGCTGGCTATGAAAATAGCATCCTCTTTGCCCAACAAATTCTCCCTCATTATAGTAGCTGGAATGAATTATGCTGCCTATGTAGAGGCTAAGGGATATAACGTGATCCTCCCTGCTGAACTCAAAGCTAAAAAGGAGTTTCCGATCGTGGTAAAAGAACTGATAACCAAAGCCAAGCAAAAGGCTCTGGAGAAATTTGGAAATGTAGCATGATAACAACCGAGGAAATAGCAATAAGAGTTTTCCAGTTGCTCCAGGAGAGCGATGTGGCAAAGATGATCTCTGGATGCGTGGACTATGAGCGAAACGATTACACCCAGGAGGATGTGATCATTGTGCCTCATACCATTGACGGAGAGGGATCCGTGCGATTCGGTCAAATCAATGTGAATATCCATGTGCCAGATCTTACTATCTCGATGGGGAGAGGAAAATCAGTAAAGAGAACCAACACCAAACGGCTCATAGAGATCCGAGCAAAGGTGATCGAGATACTGCAAAACCATTATGAGAGAGGGATGGGCTATAACTGGAATATAGGGAGGCTCAATCCACCGATCAAGGAACCAGATCACGATGAGCATTTTGTTTCACTGGCTCTGGAGCTAACAGTAAGAGATAAAAAGTGTAACCAATAAAAACAAAGAAACCATGCCTATATTATCAACAATGGGTCTTAAAAAGATCTGGATCCATGAGGCTCTTTCGGATGGCTCTATGCCTCCTAACGGAAATGAATGGCTTGACCTGGGCGATGTTTACCAGGACACTTGCCAGCTCGTTGATAATGATCCCGAAATCACCGAGCACAAATCTGAAACCTCCAGCAAGCGTATCACGCTCACTGGTGAAACTCCCACCAACGTACAGCTCTCTCTGATGGATCCCGATCTGGAGCTGATGGCTCGTTATTTCGGTGGTACTATCACTGGATCGGAGGGTAAACGTAAATGGGTACGCCCCAGGAAACTCCCCTACAAGGAATGGGCTGTATGGCAGCAGCCAGAGGAGGGTTTGATGGTCGGATGTGCCAACGTGCGTATCATTCCCAAGTTTGAGATCACCTACTCTGCAAAGGGTATCTGCCTGGTGCCTATGACACTCAAATATCAGTCAGAGCTGATGGCGGATGAATCATTCAATGACCCCACCAAGACAACAGCGTAACCGATCCCGAAAATGAACCAGGAAAGCCTCCTATCCCACCCCAGGATGGGGGGCTTAATTTTCACTACTATGGATAAAGAAAGCAACCAGATACAACCAACGGAACTCAACCGCCAGCAACGCCTGGAGGTGGAGGAGAAAGCCATTGATGCCCTCTTACAGATGGGTGTTAAATTTACTGTGCCTCTGAAAATTTACCCAGTAAAACCTCCCAGGTTTATCCGCTGGTGGAATAAGAAATTCCCTAAGAAAGCAAGGATCTGGAGGGATAAACGCATTCCCAAAGGTTGGGATGTTACGGAGGCAGATGTGCCCAATGTGGAGAAAACAACGATGGAGCATATCTATCAGAGGAATTTCTATATCAAACCGCTCTATCTGGGAACTATTGACTATCTGCGAAAGCTATATATCCAGATAGAATATGATGAGGAGGCGATCCAGGATCAACCGATCCAGGAGAGCAAAAAGCTCTTTAAGTATATCCCCCTCATGGCGGAGATTGCTGCCGTTGCAGTCATTAACGATCCCTCCGTGATCAAACCCAACTCCGAGGTGAAAACGCTCCAGAAGTTCTTTATTGAGCACCTTACAGTAACCAGGCTGAAAAGGCTGGCGGATGTAATAAGCCAGATGATGAATCCAGGGGGTTTTACCTCCTCTATCAGATCAATCGTAGAGATGGGAACGACCAAGCCGAAAGAGAACAGAGCGGATCTGATAGAGTAAGGGGGCTATGTAGCCCCTGGGGGTATCGTGGGGAGATCCTAAAGCAGTTTGGATGGACTTACGATTATTTGCTCTGGGGGATCTCCTGGTTGAACGTGCAAACTATGTTAGCCGATCTACTAAGACCAGCGGAGATCCAGACTGATGAGAACGGACAACCGATCAAACAAGAGAAAATTATTCACAGAGAGCTAAAAACAAAAGATGATATTAAAAACTATATCAAAGGCATAATATAATGGAAAATATAGACGGTGCTTTAGCTTTTAGGGCTACTCTGGATATAGACGATTTCAACGTGTCTGCACAAGCGATGGAGAATAGGATCAGAGATTTCTCCAGCAACGCTATAGGGGAGGTTGAAAGCGTTGAGGATGTATTTCAATCCTTTGCTCAAAGAGCTGGTGAATACATATCCTACTATATGGTAGGTCAAGGTATGATGGGATTGCTCAATAGCATTGTGCAAGTGCAAGGACAATTCCAGCAGTTAGAGATTGCGTTTGAAACCATGCTGGGGAGCCAGAGCAAAGCCAAAACGCTCATGGATCAGATGGTGGAAACGGCAGCTAAGACACCGTTTGATCTTATGGGTGTTGCCGAGGGCGCAAAGCAGCTCATGGCTTATGGCGTTTCTGCTGATAAGGTAAATGATACGCTGGTAAGGCTGGGTAATATCGCCTCTGGACTTTCTATCCCACTCAATGATATAGTTTATCTCTATGGTACCACAATGGTACAAGGTAGGCTCTATGCCCAGGATGTAAGGCAATTCACTGGTAGGGGTATTCCTCTGGTGAAAGAGCTGGCGGAGAAATATGGTGTTACAGCCGATAAAATCAATGAGATGGTATCGGCTGGTAAGATCGGTTTCCCAGAGGTTGAGGAGGTACTTAACAAAATGACTGATGCTGGAGGTCAATTCTACAACCTCATGGAGAAACAATCCGCCTCTCTCACTGGTCAGATCGCCAACCTGGAGGATGCCTGGGACACAGCTCTAAATGGTTTGGGTGAAAAGGGAGAGGGAGTATTCTCAACAGCGATCAGCAGTGCTACATACCTGGTAGAACACATGGAGGATATTCTGCGTGTGCTTTCTGCTGTAACTGTAGCCTACGGATCCTATAAGGCTGCTGTGGTGCTCCAGACACTTGTAACAAAAGGCTACACTGGTGTTGCCCTCATAGACAATACAGCCAGATCCGCAAAGCTGGCTCTGCTGAAACTGGATGCCACTCTCACTGGTAGAGCAGCAGCCCAGACTAAGGCTATGACAGCAGCGGAGGAGGCTCACGTTGCAGCCCTCCAACAACAGCTCACAGCAGAGGAGAATGCTAACCTGGTAAAACAGCTCCGAATAAACACGATTCAGCAACTCCTCACAGCACAACAGCAAGAGTATCTAAGCAATCTCAATATCACTGCCTCAAATGCGAATTATGAGGCGGTGGTGATGGGTGTGCTCTCCGTTGAGCAAAGGGAGGCATTGAGCAAGCTGGATCTCTCCTCTAAGAGTGTGATCTATCGTGCTGCTCTGGAGCAAGAGGGGGCAGCTAAGGTTTCCAATCAGAATGCCACGCTCAATGCAATGCGTATCAGTGTCAAGGAGGCTGCTGCCAAACTCCAGCAAGCCAAAACCACTGCCATAGCATCAACCCAGGCGGTTGAGGCAGCCAGATATGAGGTGTACTGGGCTAAACAGTCTGGCGATGCAACCAGGATCGCTACAGCAGAGAAAAAGCTGGCTGGAGCCATAGATAACCAGACAATGACACGAAAGGCTGCACTGGCAGCCCAGACGGATTTCTACACCAAAAAGAAACAACTGGAAACCGCTGCTACAGTTCAAGGTAGATCCGCTGCCATAGCTGATGCTGCTGCCACACAAGCCCAGGCGGTAACTAAGGGATTGCTGGCTACAGCCACAAATAAGGCTACAGCAGCAATAAAAACGTTGTGGGCTGCGTGTTTGTCGAACCCTCTCACTGCCATTCTTTCACTGATCGGGTTGGTGGTAAGTGCTTTCATGCTCCTGGATGATACAGCCGATGATGCCTCAAAGAGCATGGATGCGTTTGGGGAAAGTGGGGAGAAACAAGCCTCACACCTCTCCGCCCTCTTTGGTGTACTCCAGGCTGGAGAAAAGGGTACCAAAACCTATTCTAAAGCCCTGGAGGAGGTAAACAAGGAGCTGGCAGAGCACAAACTGGCTCTCCTGGGAGAGGAAAGCACTCTCCAGGATATAGAGGATGCCCACAAACGTATTGAGGCTGCCATTAAGAAAGAGAATGCAGAACGCCAAAGGGCTAACACTCTCAATGCCCTTTCTGATGAATATGCTGCCAGCCTGGATAAGATTGGTGAAAAGATCCAGAAAGAGTTGGCAGAGGCACACCACTATGATGCAAACTGGGCATTATCGTTTGATAGTGATGATATACAGCAGAATGCTACAGCCCTGGCTGGTCAGATCCGAGGCGTGATTGAGGATAAGCTGCCAGAGATCGCAAATCTGGATCCGAGCAAAAAAGAGGAGGCGAAAACCAAACTCCGCAAGCAGATCACAGATATAATGGTTGCTGCTGGCATTGACAAATCACACGCCCAGTTTATCACGGATTACTCCTGGCTGGATGATATGTTTTATGATGTTTTCTCCGAAAATGGAGGTATCATAGACCAGGCGATCCAGGCAAGAGAGGCGTTTGACAGTCAAACCGAGGCTGCCAACAGAGCTGCTGATGCCATTAGGGATGCCTCTAACGCAGAGTTAGGGCTGGGTGATAGTGCAGAGGAAATGATCCCCAAAGTGGATCTCTCCAAATTCTCTCTGGAGGAGTTGCACGATATGGCAAGTAAACTGGATGGTAAAGAGGTTGGTCTGGATATTAAGGTTTATGGCTATGCAGATGCAATGCAGATGTTAGCCGATATAAACGCTCAAATCACTGGCAAACAGAATAACCTCAATACCGAGAATGGCATTAACTCCGAGATTAGCAACCTCAAAAAGCTCCGAGGGGAGGCAGAACTGGGGAGCCAGAAATGGAAAGAGTATAACGATCAGATAACCACTCTGGAAAAGAAACTCTCCACCGCTACTGGCAAAGGTGGTAAGGGTGGCGGTCGTTCTGGTGCCAATGATGCTGCCAGGAACGCTGAAACCTTACTCCAGAAACAACTGGAGGCTGCAAAACGTCTGGAGGAGGCAAGGATCGCTATCATGGAGGAGGGCTATGAGAAAAGAAAAGCTACTCTGGATCTCCAGCATAAAGATCAGCTCCAGCGAATTGATAAGGAGGAAAAGGAGCTTACCTCTGCCAGGGAAAAAGCTGGCAAGGGTGGGCTATCCCAGGACGAGAAAAACGGTTTTGCGGAAATGAGATCTCTGGCAGACCAAAGCTATCAGAGAGATCAGCAGAATCTCCTTATTGCGGAGATCGCTGAAAAGAAAAAACAGTATCAACTCTACTGGAAATGGGTTGAAAATATGGGCAAGGATGTGGCGGATAAACAGTTTGCCACATTGCTAACCAGTGGAGCCTCATACAAAGAATATCTGGAGAAACAGATCAAGGCTCTCCAGGATAGACAAGCCTCTGGGCAATCTCTCACTGATGGGGAGCAACAGCAACTTTTTACCCTGGATCTCCAAGTTAAGGAGATCTCTGGGGCTAAATCAAACATGGATCTTTTCAGAGAGAGTGTAACCAGAACGATCAACCAGGCTCAAACCCTGGCTGAAAAGTTGGAGGCTATTGCTAAGGCAAAGGAGCAACTGGCAAACGGATCCTCTGGGCTTGTGTCGGAGGATGATATTGCTGCTGCCAACCTTTTCCTATCCCAGGAGGATGAAAAGAACCAGCAAGAGATTGAGGATCGTGTGCTCACTCAATTCCGAACATTTGAGGAGCAGAAAGCCTCTATCCAGAATGAGTATGCCCTTTTGAGGGCGGAGGCTCAACGGCTCAATGATGAGGAGAGGATCAAGCAGATCAACCGTGCCGAAAGTGAGGCATTATCAGCTCTCAACTCCTCTTTCCTCATGCAATCCGATAGCTGGAAAAACCTCTTTACCGATCTGGATGCCCTTACGGTTGAGGAGATTGATAAGCTGGTAAGAGAGATCCAGGATAAGCTCAACACAGCCGATCTGAAACTCAATCCAGCCGATCTGAAAGCCGTTTTGGATAAGCTGGAGGAGGCTAAGGGAAAGATTCTGGATGTTAATCCGTTCAAGGCTCTGGGCAACGCTCTCACAGATGTATTCAAGAAACAGAAAGATGGATCCAAAAAGACCTCAAAGCAGATCAAAACCGACTGGAAAAACCTCTCAAAAGCAACAGAGGCGTGTTTCGACTTTATCAAAGATGCGATAGCTAATTGTAGTGTGCTGGATGATCTCCTGGGTGATTCTGGCAAGGCTACAATGGATATGGTCATGGGTGTTGCCCAGGCTGGTATTGCTATGTCTGCTGCTATCAAATCAGCAGAGAAAGGATCCATTATCCTTACGGCTATCTCAATCGCACTCCAGGCTATCAGTTGGATTGCTGGGCTATTCAACAATGATGATAAGCTGGAGAAAAGGATCCAGAATATCCAGAGAAACATTGATGCCCTTTCCAACTCCTTTGATCGCCTACAACACGCAGCGGATCAGACCTACTGGGTGTTTTCAGCAGAGGAGAAAGATGCTCACGAAAAGAGGCTCAATGCTATCCGTGATCAGATTGCAGCCCTGGAGCAGCAAGCCGTTGTTGCAAGGCAGAGCTGGAATTTCGTTGAGTATGCCAGACTGACTAAACAGATCAAGGAGTTGAAATATGCCCTGGAGAAAGAGAATGCCAAAGGAGATATGTTCCAGCTCTATGAACTCCAGAAACAGAACCTCAAAGAGCAACAAGTGCTCATTCAGCAGCAGATCCAAGCGGAAAAGAATAAAAAGAAAACCGACAAGGATAAGATTGCTGAATGGGAGGAGGCTATCAAGGATATTGATACCCAGTTGGAGGATATGGAAAGGAGCATGATGGAAACTCTGGCTGGCACCGACACAAAATCTGCCATAGATGAGTTTGCTGATGCCCTGGTTGAGGCTTACTGCCAGGGAGAGGATGCAGCAGAGGCTCTGGGGCAAAAGACTAAGGAGGTGCTTAAAAATGCCGTTGTGGAGGCTCTGAAAAGGCAACTCCTGGCAAAAGCCATAGATGAGGCTATACAATTCCTGGGTGAAGCTATGGAGGATGGCACTCTGGATCCCTGGGAAAAGTCAAAGTTTGAGGCTATGGTGAATGCTGCTGGCGATAGATTCAACGCAGCCATGGAGGGCATTGGCGATTGGATCAAGGATATGGATGCTGTAGCCGAAAAAGAGGATGATCCTCTCACTGGAGCGATCAAGGGCATGAGTGAACAAACAGCAGATGTGCTGGCTGGTAGAGCAAATGCCATAGTGATCAACCAGAGCGAGATGATAATGATCGGTCGCTCCGCTCTGGAGTATCAATCCCAGATCGCTGCCAACACCAGGGCAACGGCTGAAAAGCTGGATGAGATCCACACCACATTAAAGCAATTAGAGAACACTAACCCTCTGCTATCGCAGGGCATATCATAAAGCTATGAATCTGATAAACCAACTCAAAGAGGATGGCACAGCCAAAGGGCTATGCCGAATGTGGAGGATGAAACTCCAGCCAGATCTCTCCGTGGAGGAACTGGCAAAACTCTACATTGATGGGATTGATTTCTGTATCTCCGAGGACTATCCCACACTGGATTTTTTGCGAGATCATTTCAAGGGATCATGTGAGCCTTATGGTGTGTTCGTGGATGATGAGGTGTCGGAACACAACACCCCAGATGTGGTGCTCAATGGTTACTGCAAAGCGATCCTGGAGTATGATGGCTACACCGTTTCCAGGATCTATGCAAGACACAATACCCAGGGAGCCGTGAATGTGTCCGATAATGCCATTGTAACAGTGGATGCCTTTGATAATTCTAACCTGGTAATTGCCGTGGCTGGTAGTGATGCCCAGGTAATAGTGAATATATATGGGAATGCCAGAGTTGAGGCTATCGGCTCTGGGATCGAGATTAAAAAACATAATAAAACCACCTATTGATATGATAGATAAATCTCTCATTCTGCATTTGCCTTTCCATGATCCAGACGGATCAAAGGCATACGACTATTCCCAGAGCAGAGCCGATGCTGATCTCTCTGGAGATGCCAAACTCATTAAGGATGCCGATGCTGGCAAGGCTCTCTCCATAAAAGGAGTGGGAGAGGCGATCACGGCTAAGGCAATCCCTTTCAACACAGATTTCACCCTCACAATCAATATCAAAACTCCTCACAATAGGATCGGCTGGGTGTTAAATTCACCTGGTGTAGAAAAGTTTATTGAGCGGTGGATCTCCGTGGCTCCCAATCGCAGAGAGTTTCTGGCTTTCGTTAAGTCTGGCAATAGTTTCACTGTGTATCGCAACAAGGAGGTTGTGTTTGTCGGAACGATCTCTGGCACACCCAACGGCTTTGCATTGTGCGATGATGATCTCATTGAAACTAATGTGATCATAGATGATGTGCAACTCTATAACCGTGCCCTCAAAGAGAAAGAGGTGCTGATGATCCAGGGCGCAAATGATGATGTTGAGTATTTTCTTGACGGATTCAATTTCAAGGAGTATGGCGTGGAGGTGTCAGCATCTAAGGGGCTGGTGGATCGCCTGGCTCGTAAAGAAACCCTCACAGCCGAATGGGATAACTACCACGGCATAGTAAGGGATAAGAAACGCCCCAGATTCAAAGAGCGTACAATCGTGCTGGATTGCTTTATCTATGCCTCCAGCAGAACCGCCTTTGTGGAGTGGGTACAGCGTTTCTTCTCGCTGTTTGATGCTCCAGGAAACCACCGTTTCAAGTGTGTGCCACACCTCAAAACTAAACCCCTGGTTTATGAGGTGGAGTTGCATGATGGTGTAAGCGTGGAGAAAACCTGGGGGCATTACAATGATGAACTGATGGTGGGCACGTTCCAGATCACGCTGGTTGAGGATGAGCCAGTGAAACGTGTGTTGAGGCACATTGGAACAACTGCAAACACAGTAGCCTCAATCACGGTAACATCTACCAAGTATCTCAACATCTACTGGGGTGATGGATCCCACACCTACAATGTGGCTGGCAACCAGAAAACGGTTGAGCACACCTATGAGGAGCCAGGGGAGTATGATATTATTATCTCTGGCGTGATTGAGGATATTGAGGAATTTTCTACTAACGCTATTATAGTATGGGAGATTTTGAAATAATCAAGCGAACTGGAGAAAGGATCCCTCTTTTCTCCAGGGAGCCTTTTTGTACGGTTAAGAGTGCCACATTAACATCCGCTCTTATGGGCGATGATAATGTGCAACTCTCAATCGTGTCCTCCAAGTGTATCACCTTTGGAAAGGGTGATAAGATCGTGATCGGTGGAAATGAATACACCATTCGCACCACTGTAAACCGAGATGAGATCTCAGAGGATTACTATAAGCATGATGCTGTTTTCTATGGCGTTATGTATGAGCTTATGAAAACCCAGTATCGTGATTGTGATGCCAATGGCAAATCAACACGATCAACCTTTGATCTCACATACTCTATCAAGGATTTTGTTAAGGTGATTATCTATAATCTTAACAGAGATTATCCTGGCTTATGGAAATTCGATGAGGATAATTGCCCAGATACGGATCCGATTACCATTCAGTTTTCAAAACAGAACTGCCTCCAGGTGCTCCAGTCGCTCTGTGGCGATAGCAATTTCAAGCTGGAGTTTAAGATCTCCCAGGCGGAGGGTGTCCGAACTATCCATATAGGAAAGTTTGGGGCTAAGATCGTGCCTCCTGGTGGAAACGCTTTCTTTGAGTGGGGTAAGGGTAACGGTCTATACAACCTCAAAGAGGAAAAGGTTGATGATAAATCAATCAAAACAAGGCTCTGGGTAGAAGGTGGCACTACCAATATCCGTGCTGATTATCGCAACTACTCTGAAAGATTACAACTCCCTTTCCCCAGGCGTTTGAACAAAAACAAACATACCCTGGCGGATGGTACCGTTATTGAGCCAGAGAGTGAAATGATCGGCATTCACAATGATAACGATCGTTTCATAGAGGATGGAGATCTCCGTGATGCCCTGGGGAGTGATGAAGATACAGCCCAGTATGATAACATCTATCCCAGGCGAACTGGAGAGATCACAGCTCTGATGGAGGGCGATATAAATTCATTCGTAGATGATACGATGGATTTTGACCTTACGGAGAAAGATGCCAATGGCACCAAGTGGCTGATCAATGATGTGGCTGCAAAGATCAATTTCATCTCTGGATTGCTGGCTGGGCAACAGTTTGAGCTTTCAGCTTACGATCACTCCAGCAAAACATTCACGCTCAAACCCTACACAGACAACCGAGGGCTAACGATCCCCACCGTTGATACAGAGGCTTACCGCTTTCGTGCTGGCGATAAGTACACGATCACAGAGATCAATCTGCCTAAATCCTATGAGGATGATGCAGAGGAGGATCTATGGTATGCTGGCAAGGAGGATTTTGATAATATGAAACAAGCCAGGGCGCAATATAAGCTAACCCTGGATAGGCAGTATCTCATCGATAACACTCCAGATGATGCAGATACCTCCGTTTTCAATGTGGGTGATTATGTGCCTATTAAGGATGAGCGTTTTGGTATTGAAAAGAGCATAAGGATCCAGAAAGTAGTTAGAAACCTACTCCTGGAGCAAGATTACTCCCTAACGCTCTCCGATACAACAGCCATATCCATTATCGCCCAGACGGTGGTAGATGTGGCGAACCATGAGCAAGTTATTGTAAACAACCGCCTCCGAGATCTCAACAAAGCCAGGAGGGGATGGCGTACAACCGAGGATCTAAGAAACATGGTATATGATACCGATGGTTTCTTTGATGTGGATAACATACGCCCCAACTCCATTGATACCAATATGCTCACTGTAGGATCCAAGAGCCAGCAGTTTGTGCTTACAGATGTGATCCTCCAGGCTAATGTGGGCGGTCTGCCTAACCGCTTTGATGCCTCCGCTGGTCTGCTTTCGCACCTTACGATCAATGATGATGAGATCATGCACTGGAATATGGGAGCCAGTGAGTTTACTCTGGGTAGCCCTGGCGGATATTATCTGTTTGCCAAGTGCTCAAAGAAAAGCTCCGAGGGTGTCTGGTATCTAACACAGAAACAGCTCCGCTTTGAGCCAGAGGATGATCCCAACAACTACTATTTCCAGGTAGGTATTCTATCTCCGCTCCGAGAAGGAGATAATTTCCGTGATTTCGTAACCACATACGGCTTTACCAGAATCAACGGCAATACCATTACCACTGGTAGGATCGTTACCAGTGATGGAGAGTGCTATCTGGATCTGGATGGCAACCGCTTTAGGATCGGTGATGCAGCCAGCAGTATTGACTGGAATGTGACTGCAAGAAACAGAATCACACTCCGAAATGTGAGTGTTGTATCTGGCAGTGGCGATACCTCCGAGCTGGGCGTTTTCCGTGGCACCTACAACCCCGACTATATCTACTACAAAGGTGATGAGGTGCTTTACACTGTGAACGGAGAAACTTGTACCTATCGCTATATCAATAACGAACCCTCCAGGGGTAACGCTCCCACAAATTCCGCTTTCTGGAGTGTTGTGGCTAAGGGTGCTCCAGGAGAGCAAGGAAACTCTATCTACTACACCTACCATGACAGCCAGACAAAGCCAAAGAAACCAACTGGAAATGGCATATCTGACGGATGGCACACAACATCCACCGATGCTGTTATCTGGATGTCGATCAAGTCTGCCAAGAACATTGAATCTGGCACCTGGGGAGAGCCTATTCGAGTGAGAGGTGCTGATGGTACCAGTATTACGATCAAGGGATCAACTGACAGCGTTTCCAAACTGCCTATGACAGGGAACACCCAGGGAGATGCCTATATCATAGGCGATAATCTCTATATCTGGGATGGTATCAACTGGCAGAATGTCGGACAGATCAAGGGTGAAGATGGCAAGAGTAGCTATCTCCATTTGAAATACTCCGATGATGGGGGTAAAACATTCACGGCTGGCAATGGTGAAACACCTGGGCGGTGGATGGGTACACTGGTGGATCAGAACCCCACCGATAACGACAACCCAACGGATTACAAGTGGAGCGACACAAAGGGAGAGCGTGGTACACCTGGTGAACCTGGAGAGGACGGGCGCACAACCTATCTGCATATCAAGTATTCAAACGATAGCGGATTGTCGTTCACTGCAAACAACGGAGAGGATCCTGGCAGTTATATCGGACAATACACCGACTTTGAGGAGTTTGATAGTAGCAATCCCCAGGATTACACCTGGAGCCTCATAAGGGGCGGTGCTGGTATCGGTGGAGCTGATGCTGCTGCTGGAGAATACTATGAGTATCGCTATGCAAAGAACGGATCAACCCTGGAGCCTCCTACTCTGGATCCCACCGAGCTAAACCCTACTGGCTGGAGTAAAACCATGCCCTCTGTTGAGGCTATGGAATATGTCTGGTGTACTATGGCTAAAAAATTTGGTCTGGTGGATCGGACAAAGTTTCATATTCCAGTGAATGAGGGTGATGCTTTCGGATTGTGTGCTGATACCTCTGGCAATGGCTATAATGCCAGGCTGAATGGTGATGCTGATGTTATCAAAGATGGATCCAGGTATGCAATGGATCTTTCAGAGGGAGCTGATGCAAGGATCCCCTATGATCTGCCTTTCGGTCAAACATTCACTCTATGTTTCTGGATCAAGACAGATCGCAAGGAATTAACCTGGTTGCTCAATGGTTTCAATGGGCGAGATTATACCGAGAATCAGATCCCTATGGAGCCTAACACCTGGATCCACCTGGCATTCCGTTTCAATGACAGATCTGTTACCATCTATAAGAATGGCGTTTTCCTCCATGCTGGCAGTGTGAATGAGCAAGTTGTGGGATGGTGTATCTATGATGATAATATGTTTGGGTCCAAGCTCTATTTTGATGAGATCCGTTTGCTCATGGGTGCTCTCCCAGTGTCGGATATTGTTGCTGTGATGAATGGCAACGTGGATAAGCTCATACAGAATTGGAGTGTGCCGATCCGAGTAAACCCCTACGATGGCAAGGATGGCAAACCAGGAAACAGTGTTGTGAGTGCTGATGTTGAGTATGCCCAGAGCCAATCAAATAGCGTGGCTCCCACTACTGGCTGGCAGACTGACGCACCAGCCTGGAAAGATGGGTGGTATATCTGGAGCAGAACTAAGATTATGTATTCGGATGATACATCCACCTACACCAAAGCTGCTTGTATCACTGGAGGAACTGGTGGCACTGGTATAGGCGTTAAATCAATCGTTGAGGAATACTACCTATCCACCTCTGCAACCTCTCTGCTTAATGGATCCTGGAGCACGGTACGCCCCACCTGGCAGAGTGGCAGATACATCTGGACACGATCGGTTATCACCTATACCAACGGCACATCCACCACAACGGCTGCAATCTGTGTTTCTGGCGATAAGGGTGATAAGGGAGATAAAGGCGATAAGGGAGATAAAGGATCAAAGGGAGATAGCCCAGTGCTTGTTTTCCGTGGAGCCTACAGCAGCAATAAAACCTACTATGGCAATTCACAACGCCTGGATGCTGTAAAGTATAACAATATATACTACATAGCCAGGGTTGATGCTGGAGAGTTTTCTAATGTCGCTCCCACAAGCACCTCCAAATGGAATACGTTTGGGGCACAGTTTGAAACGATCGCCACAAACCTACTCTTGGCAGAGGGCGCAAATATCGGTGATTGGTTTATGTCTGGAGGTAAGATTGTATCAACCCTCTCTGGCTCAAATAAGATCACCCTGGATGCGTCAATGGCTCAAATCCTCATAGAGAGTGCCAATGATGGCGGTGGCTATTCAATGAATAACTTTGGCACGATCATAAAGCTGAATGCAAATGAGGGCTTGCTGGAGGTGAAAGCCAAAAACGCTCCCTCATATTCAACTGGTGTGGCATACCTAACCCCCAATGGCATCTTTGCAAACCTGGCTGGAACCAATGCTATGCCAGCATCCACTGGATATACGCACCGAGGGGCTATTGTCGGTCTGGGCTTTGCCAACGTAGCCAAAAACACTTGGGCGGTCAATTCTGATGATACCATTATCGCTGGTGTCTATGGTAGAGCCTCCAACTCTGGGACTGCACCAGCATACGGAGGATTCTTTTATGATCTCTATGCTGGAGGTCTGACACTGGGCAGAAAGGCTATCTCTGGAACAAAGCAGACTGTGTATCTCAATGCCTCTGATACAATGATCATAGGCTATACCTCTGATACCTCTATTGTCTATCTGCCAGCCAGCCCTAAAGAGGGGCAAGTGGTATTCGTTAAACAGTGGTGTAAAGGCACTATGAGGGTACGCCCCAGGACTGGGCATCATATCTATGATGATGATTCTGAAAATGAGTATTACGATTTTGGCTGTGGTCAAGGAGGAATGTTTGTTTTCACGATCGGCTATATCACCTCTGGAAACACCACAACCAAAACAGAAACGTGGCTGGTAAGTCGCTGGAAATTCTAACAATATGATTGAATACGGATTTATTGAGAATGGCTATCTAAGAGTGAAAGCCCTGGAGCCTATCACATTCCAGAATAAGAACCCCGAAACTGGGGAGCTGGAAACAAAGGTTATCACCGTGGAGGATCAGATCAAGGATCTGCCTCCAGGGTGGAAACCCCTGGATCGGATTGATGATGAAAAGATCCGCCAGGCGGAGGATGGTTACATGGTAAGTGCCATTCCTTATGATGCTGGAGATCGGATTTCATATCATTATGAGGTTATGCCCGATTTCCAGGCTATGAGAGTAAAGATTGCGGATCTGAAAGCCCAGCTCACAGATTCCGATTACAAGGTGATCAAGTGCCATGAGGCTCTGTTGATCGGTGCTCCTATGCCCTATGATGTGGTGGAATTGCACACCTCCAGACAAGAGATAAGAGATAAGATCAACGCCCTGGAAACGATCCTGGAAAACATGATGAATATATGAGCTGGATAACTGAAAGCAATCGTATGAAACATTTTGGGTATGCGATTCCGTGTGCCCTGGTGTTCACAATTCTCTTTGTCGCTGGGCTGGCAGCTGGCATGGAGTTTAAGGATCGTGCTCATGGTGGAGCCTGGGATTGGCTGGATCTCCTGGCAACGCTGTTGGGCGGTCTGGTGGGTCAGATTATCCAGGCATTTATACTGTTTCTTATATGGAAAGGAGGTGCTGTATAATAAACTATTTCACATAGGCAAGTTTTTGCCATAATATGTGTTCAAGAAACACATATTTTTGTTATCTTTGCAGTCGGAATTAACCAAGTAAATAAATGGATAAAACAATGTATAGCCTACGGATCCTCTCAAAGGGTTTCAACTTGGGAGGAGTTCCGTTTTCCGTGTTTGTCCGACCCAAAAAGGCAATCATGGAAACCAACATTCTGCTGGATTGTAAACTCATTTGCGATCAGCAGAGTGGAGCGTTCCCAGTGCCGTTAGGGGATTGAACTCCTGGAGCGATAGCAAGTATCTCCCCAAATGCTATTTCTCTGGATGATTATGAGATCTATTGGGGAGCTGGAGAAACAACCAAATAAACCGATACAAATATGAGTTTAATACTCGGATCTGGAAACACCAAACCCCAATACCCCTATGATATGTGGTATGGCGTGGAGGGCGATTTTACCAGTAAAGATAGCAACCTCAAAAGGGTTGGCAACATGGATATGCATAGGACTTTGCCGATCCAGTCAAAGTTAAAGCGATTCGTTGAAAATGCGGATGGCTCTGTGAAATACTATCTCCATCAGAACGATTCCCGAAGGAAAGATTCTGGTGCAAACGCTATCATTGATAGCACCGATGGAAACGTGATGCTGGAAATCCCCAGCTACTATGTTAAGGTTGAGATCCAGGGCACCAAGTGGATCTATGCCATTTCTGAATATCCGCTGCCAGGTTTCGTAAAGATGGAGCGCAAAGCAATCTCCCCCTGGTATGGTACTGTGGATCTTGACACCAACACCGCTATCTCTGGATGTTTCCTCCTCTGGAATGGTGATGAGATCGCCAGGGATGAAAACGGTTTTGTGAAACTATCCCCAAACGCTGCTCGTTACCGTGGCGGATCTGGCAATGGTGATTCTGGTAGGGATGGCACTGCCAGCTCAATGCTGGGCATGGCTCGTACATCTATCAACAAAGCAAATGTACACCCCCTCTGTAAGAATGGCACTCATATCGGAGCATATCGCCCTTACAACCAGATCGCATGGCTACAGAGAATAGAATATGCCTCGCTACACAGCCAGGCTACATTCAATGCCACTCTCACTGCTGATGGTTTCCACCAGGGCGGTTTGGGATCTGGTTGTGCTGTGAATGGAACGGAGTGGAATACCTGGGGCGGTTACAAGCCGTTTGTGCCTAACGGCGTCACTGCAATTCTCGGTAACAACACAGGCAAGGTTTTATACACTATCAAGGGCTGGACTGGTGGCGATAAGGTTGTGCAAGTTACATCCTATCGTGGTCTGGAGGCTCCTTTTGAATATCTCTGGCTCCTGGCTGATGATATTCTGGTGTGGAATAAGGAGGATACCATTGTGGCTTACCTCTGTGAGGATCCCACAAAGTTCACCTCCCACTCCGATTCAGCAGCAACCGCTCCCGATGGCTATAGCCCGATCGCAAACCTCCCGATGAGATCTGGCTATATCAACACCAACTCATTCTCCTCAAAGGGTTACTCATTCCCAGATGATACCACTGGAGCTGGTTTAACTACTGGTTTCTGTGATTATTTCTGGACTACCTATAATAATGCAACCCCAGGCAGAGGCTGGTTTGGTGCCCTGCTCGCTGCTGGTGCGTTTGATGGTGCGGGTGCGGGTTTCGGTTGTCTGAGTACGACTAATCGCTCCTCGGCTGCGAGTGCGTACATTGGGTTCCGCTTGTGCCGTTTTTGACGGACTGCAAAACTCGGAGCACGGAGCAACGAAAATAGTTCTTTGAAAAATCTATAAAAAGGTTGTGGCGGTTAGGGGTGCCCTGCTCGCTGCTGGTGCGAATAATGGTGCGAATGCGGGTTTCGGTTATCTGAATACGAATAATCGCTCCTCGAATGCGAATGCGAACATTGGGTTCCGCTTTTACCGTGGTTTCAATTTTATAAAGATACTGTTAACCGCCACAACCCTACCTCACAGAGGCTATCAGCATTGCTGGTAGTTGGTAAAATAATATAAGTTAGATCAGTGCAAGTAAGAAATTGAAAGCTCTGTTTTAGACCAACGGCACATGGCAATAGCAACTACCTATTACGCCTCATACAACGATTTTGAGGATTGTGGGATCTATATCGGGGATACTGGAAAGATCTTTGATTGCCCCTCAAAGAAACTCAAAAATGTGTATCACCTTATCTACTCCAGCGCAAATCTGGTGCATTCTCAATACACCGCCCAGAAAGGCAAAGGTGATAGATCGGAGATCAATAATTTCAATGAGAGCATTGTGGAAAATCTGCAATCTCTCTATGAAATGCTGGCTGATGAAACGTACATACCTGGGAAGTATAAGATCCGAAAGATCTATGATCCCAAAGAGAGGGAGCTTATGATTGCTCCATTCTTTCCAGACAGAATAATACACCACTGCATTATAAACGTGCTGGGACGTTTCTGGCAATCTCAATTCATTGGTAACACCTATGCTTGTATCAAAGGGCGTGGCGTTCACAAGTGTTTGGAGGATATGCACGAAGCTCTGATTCTGGATAGATCTGGCACTCGGTATTGCTTGAAAATTGACATACGCAAATTCTATGACAACATAGATCATGCTGCTCTAAAAGCTATAATCAGATTGAGGATTGCAGATGAACAGCTATTGCGACTGTTGGATAAGATCATTGATAGTAACGGTAAAGAAAAAGGTCTGCCTATCGGCAATTTCACCAGTCAATATCTGGCTAACCTATACCTGGCATATTTCGATCACTGGGTTAAGGAAACGCTGGTTAAAGTTGTTGAGAAAAAGTTTGGATGCAAATACTACTTTTTCAGATACATGGATGATATGGTGTTTCTCTGCTCTGATAAGGATGCACTCCATTATGTGCTTGACATGATAGGGCTATATTTGGGTGCTGAATTGAAAGTAGAGATCAAAGCCAACTGGCAGATATTCCCAGTCGATGATCGGAGTATTGACTATGTGGGTTTCAAAACCAACCATTGTGGAATACTGCTCCGCAAAGGTATTCTCAAAAGGTTCTACACAAAGTTCCACAAGGTGAGCCGTCAATATGAGATCAAAGATGAAACAGCGTTCAAACACCTCTTTCCATCTGAATATGGCTGGATAATCAGATGCTCGGAGGAACATAGTAAATTCATTTTTAACAACTGCATAAAAAATGGCAAACGATGTATTGACTACCAAGCTGCTGGCTAAGGAAAAGCCAGCGGTAATCGAAGATCTCAACAACGGTCAGCAAACCTTTCTCTACAACCACAATATCCAGGAGGTTCTGGTGGTGGAAAGCGAGATGGGGGGCGTGGAGATCACAACTGACAAAGAAAAGGCTACTGGCACTATGTATCAGTATGATTCCGTGCGTGTGGAATACCCCAGGACTGCCGATCACATTTTCGGCACACTGCTCCAGGCAAAATACCCCTCGGATCGTGAAAGCAAGCTGGTGAACGAATACCAGAGTGCAGAGCTGGGGATCCTGGCTCCCGATGCAAAGGTAGGATATGAAAATTTCCTCCGTGATCGTGTGGCTATCCGCAACATGGTTGATGCCGATTGTTCCACCCTTAATATCCCGATGGAGTTATGATGGAGGATGTAGAGGATTTCATGGAGGAGGATAATATCTCCTCCAGCGATCTCTTTGATTGCGAATACACCTCAATAGATGCCGTGATCAACCAGGTTACGGTGTTCACTGGGTGTATTGAGCGACAAACAGAGAATGGCACTCGTTTACTGGTGGCATACGGAGAGGGGATCAACCGATCTGCTTTCTATACCGACAGTAAGAAACTCCGTGATGCTTTCCTGGTTCCCAACCGCAAATATCCGATGAGAGCGGTTATCAAGGTTGTGAGCTATGGAAATATGTATGGATTCCGTCTTTTCTCTCCGAAAACAACAATCACAGAGGAGGATGAGGCGAATTTCGGATTCTACAAACGCACCAAAAACCGCAAATCACGATGACAGAGGATGTAACCACTATCGCCAGAGGTATCAGCGAGTTTGGAATGATGGCTATAACGGCTGCATTCTTTCTGATCTTATCGGCTGGGCTAATGGTTGCGTGTTTCAAATGGTTCAAAGCCACGATCAACGGAATGATCTCCGACAACAAAACTATAATGACAAACCTCCTGGATGAAACCAGGAAACAGAATGAGCAACTAACCGACATATCGGAGGGGTTGCGACCAGAAACACAGTTGCGGATCAAAAACACCTCTGGGGTGTACTTTGATTACGCTGTGGAAAAGGTCTGTAGGATCATTAAGAAAGTTAGGGAGGAAAACCACATAGTCGATCGTGATGCCACACGCAATAAGATCCACACTCTGATCCTTAACCTACATGAGGATCGTAACAGCCGTTTCGACTACTACACCTACAGAGGCAAACGCTTAACCAGCTACACCTCTCCAGAGTGGGTAACGTGGGTTGCAGAGGTTGTAGAGCTGGAGGTCTATGCCGAAAACATTAACAACAGCAGAGCATATACCAATGTGGCTGCTGTATATGAGAGAATAAAACTGGATTTTTACCATAAAATGAATCAGTGATGAAAATTTTAATTGACAATGGGCACGGAAACAACACCCCAGGCAAGTGCTCCCCCGATCAGTCGCTCCGTGAGTATGCCTATGCTCGTGAGATAGCTGGTAGGGTTGTGGATGCCCTCAAAGCAAAGGGGTATGATGCTGAAAAGCTGGTGCCCGAACTTACAGATGTGAGCCTGGCTGAACGTGCCAGGAGAGTAAATGAATGGTGTGGCAAGCTGGGAGCAAACAATGTTATCGTGGTTTCGATACACTGCAACGCTGCTGGCAATGGCTCCTGGATGGCTGCTGGCGGATGGTGTGCCTACACCAGCCCTGGGCAGACAAAAGCGGATCTGCTGGCAACTGCTCTCTATGATGCTGCGGAGGTTGCTCTGACAGATTATAAGGAGATTTTCCCAGTGCTCAAAACCAAAGGTGCGTATGGTGCCAACCAAAAGCCGATCAGAACGGATTATTCTGATGGAGATCCCGACTTTGAGGCTCGTTTCTACATTCTGATGAAAACCAAGTGCCCAGCGGTTCTTACAGAATCGCTCTTTCAAGACAACAAAGCTGATGTGGCGTTTCTCCTCTCTGATGAGGGCAAGGGGGCGATCACCCAGCTCCATGTTGAGGGCATAATAAACTATCTTAAACCTGGAGCGAAATGAAAGGATGGGTATATACGATAATCGGAGGGCTATGCCTTATAGTCCTATCCTTATGGGGCACGAATCGGAATCTCTCAAAAGAAAACGATCGCCTCCAGGGTAACAATGATGCTCTAATGGAGGAGGTAGTTACATATATGGATATAGCGGATCGCTCCGCTGCCTCCGTTCAAATGCTGGAGCTGAAAAAGTGTGAGCTGGAGAAAAACTACCAGGATATTTGCCAGAGAGCAAAGGATCTGGGGTTGCAAGTCAAACGACTGCAAGCAGCCAGCAAGACCGAAACCCAGACAAAGGTAGAGATCCAGACCATAGTAAGGGATAGCATTGTGTATAAAGATGGCATCCTGGATTCTCTCAAAAGGATAGAGTGGAGGGATCCCTGGGTACAAGTTGAGGGCACGTTACATAAAGACAGCCTGGATCTCAATGTTTCCTCCGTTGATACCTTATACCAGTTTATCCACCGTGTACCTCACAAATTCTGGTTTATCAAATGGGGAACTAAAGCTATCCGCCAGGAGATCTCCTCCAGCAACCCACACACAAAGATCATCTGTACCGAATACATAGAGCTGAAAAAGAAAAAGTAATTCTCATAATAAATGCTTTCTTAGAATAATTGGAGCCGTGTTTGCCGTGAGGTGTCGCACGGCTTTTTCGTTGGTAAGATAGATTTTACCTGGTGAATTTTGGTATTTGGATTTTATTTACTAATTTTGCGGAACCGATCTGCTTTTGATCGGTGTTGCATTTAGGGATCCCAGCCTCTCTATAGTGGTTGGGATCTCTCCCAAAAGGGAGGCAAAAATGCAATTATTCTACAATAATTCTACAGAATTTTGAAAACACCTCATATCTGGTTGAAAATCAAGGTTAGGATGGAAGTTTCCTAATTTTCAGATAGGGGTTCGATTCCCCTCCGAGGTACAACAAACCGCCTACAAATCTCTATAGTCAGGCGGTTTATTCTTTGTCAATGTCCTTACCTTCCACATTTGGCACAAACTATACGAGCCTATGCGAGTGCTTGTATTCAATGCCTATTGTCAAAGCCGCAAAATTGACGATTGAGCTTTTTAGTTTTTCAGCTTCAACAACCGCAGCCCCCAGAACCTTACGGAAGCCATCAGCATCCACCGAAAGTTTTTTAAAACCTCCGGAATCGCCCTCCAGTTTAAATGTTATGGATATGGTACTCTTTTGGGCTCAAGCCGAAAGCACGGTGCATATGTTAAATTGGGCAATTAGAAGTGTTAAATTTTTAGGCGTAGAGTTTGACCAATCGGAAGATGAAGAAATCGCGGTCTCGGACACCACGCATTTGTGAGCG
>Ga0209064_1000891_pt1 | contig 58269 bp, 49 predicted proteins | sample Inofromicrocosms_FD_187498 | JGI IMG/M metagenome (GOLD analysis project Ga0209064, IMG submission 187498) | Mouse cecum microbial communities from Vienna, Austria - Inoculum for glucosamine and mucus D2O microcosms (SPAdes) (version 2) | ecosystem: Host-associated > Mammals > Digestive system >...
GCATTCAAGCACATAGGCTATATGCTCATTCGTCAGCTGAGCAAACCGAGCTTTTATCTCTGCAAGGGGCTTGTCCTCTTTGGCAATACGGATTGTCTCGGCGCATGAAGCTTCTGCGTCGGCAAGTATCCCGACAATTGAGTCTATCATGCTTTTATCCTGTTCATGTTCCTCAGTCAGCTTCGGATAATTAACCTGCTTTTTTATTTTTTCTGCAATCTCTTGTTTATCAATCTTATCAATCGAATCCATTTCTTCGCATCTATATGTATTAATATTATTATTTATATTTATATTATCTAGATCTTGATTGATAGATTTATTATATTTAGATTTATTAGATTTAGATTTAGATAGATCTGCCTTTTGGGAGGATCTAGTTCCGCCATTTGGGCGGATCAAGTTCTGCCTTTTGGGAGGATCTAGTTCCGCCGTTTGGGCAGATCTAGATCTGCCCTTTGGGAGGATCTGCGCATTTACGTCGTTTGCGGGGTGTTTTTCGCTGATTTTTTCATTTTTTTGGGTTTTTTTTAAGCTGTTTTCTGTATTTTTTTCAGATTTTTTTGAACCGTTTTCTGCATTTTTTATATTATTTGCAATTTGATCACCCTTTTCCAAATATTCCTGAAGCAGATTCAGATCGTTATTGATTTTAAAATATCGTTTTGCCGGAACGCCTTTAAGTGCTGTTTGTATAAATCCCAGGTTTTCTAAATGCTTAATGGCGTTTCTTTGGATTTTTTCGCCGAATGACGAACTTTCATGCAGATCGGGAATAGTGACATAGAACCAGCCTTCTTCATCGAGCATACTGTTTCTTTCGTAGTAATAATATTTGCTGATGAGAGTGTAGAGAATTATTGTTTCAGTAGCTCCGACCGAGTGTGCAAGCAGTCGGTTAAAGGTCATTGTATTGTCAGGATTCAACTGCATATAAAAATCTGCTAAGAATTTACTGTTCATTTTTCACCTCAGCTTCTGTGTTCAGGAGGGGTATCAAGCAGATCCTCCAATTGTTCGGCTAGCATGATCATTTCGGCTTTTATCAGCTTTGCTTTGGGTTCTCCGCAAAAACATTCAAATTTGATTCGTTCAATTTCTGTTGATTCGTAGACTTTAATCATTTCCTTGAGCGGAAATTTCGGGTGTCTGTTTATAAAGTCACGGTATTCGGTCAAAATTACAGAAAACATTATTTTTGTTTCCTGATATATGTCATCGTATTTAAGAACCTTGAGCGGAATCAGGATTGCGTTCTTGTTCAGTAGCCGTACCATTTCATCCATATTATTTCTTGTTATTGTCTTATTCATGGTTAATCCTTTCTCTGAATCTCAGTTTTGTTGATTTGGATCATAGAAATACATTGTCTGTATCATTTTGACCTTGTTAACTGCATAAACATTATCTTCTGTTTTTATTACATAATTTTTTTGAGGTTTTAATAATCTTGGCATACTTACCCCCTTTTTGTATCTGAAAAGAGTTCAAAATTTATAAGTTTAAGCTTATTAACGGCATAAATTTTGGGATTATTGTTAGGATGTATCAAAAAACCAGTGTCAATTAATTCATTTAGAATTAATTTAACATCTTCTGATGAATCAACATTGTTGAATTTTAATATTTCATCAAATGTTTTGTAATCCCATTCAGGGACATTTGTCATTGAAAGAAATAATCCGATAGCACCATTTGTAAGCATTACTTTTTCAGTGTAGTCAGAAAAAGATTCGTTTTTAACCTTTATTTTCATAATTAAAATTCCTTTCACTAAAAAATTAACAAAATATACACAAATTTGGGAAAAGTTAATGATATAATCATTAACATAATGAACAAGCGACATTGTTCGACAAAATGTTACTATACTTGCGAGGAGGGGAAATATTTGATTATTATAAAATCAATGAAATCAGCTGATTATTTAATGCAGTATTTTTCGAGATATACTTATCCTGACCTTTTTAAGTTCTTTAAAGCTCATGACATACAGAAAAGTGTTAAGAGAGAATTAAATATGACAATTGTAAAAAATACAGAAAGGCAGGAATTAAGGAAATGAATGCAGTTATTTATGCACGTTATTCATCTGATCACCAGCGTGAAGAAAGTATTGAGGGACAGCTCCGTGAATGCAGGGAGTTTGCATTGAAAAATAACTTATGCGTTATAGGTGAATACATAGACAGGGCTTACTCAGCCAAAACAGATAATCGACCGGATTTTCAGAAAATGATAAAAGACAGCATTTCTAAAAAATTTAATGCGGTCATAGTTTGGAAGCTTGACAGATTTGCAAGAAACCGTTACGATAGCGCATATTATAAAAATATTTTGAAAAAAAATAAAGTTGAGGTTCTTTCTGCGACTGAAGTAATTTCCAAAGGTCCAGATGGCATAATGATCGAATCTCTTCTTGAAGGCTATGCAGAATATTATTCCGCCGAACTTTCAGTAAAAGTAATTCGTGGAATGACCGAAAATGCCTTGAAATGTAAATTTAATGGAGGAAGTGTACCAGTTGGATATTACATTGATGAGAATAATCAGTATCAGATCGATGTAATTACAGCGCCGTATGTAAAGGATGCGTTTGTTATGTACGCTTCAAATTTTTCAATGAAAGAAATTGCGGAATACTTAAAAGATAAAGGTGTACGTACAAACAGAAATAAAATAATTAGTCTGCGAAGTATGTCAACAATTTTTAAAAACCGTAAATACATAGGTGAGTATAAATATAGGGACATAGTTATACCTGATGGTATACCTCAGATAGTTCCATCAAAATTATTTGATGAGGTTCAGAAAAAGCTTGATATGAGGCGAAGAAATTCCAATCCGGATATGAAACAAAGATACATTCTTTCAGCAAAACTCCGCTGCGGAAAATGTAATTCACTCATGTGCGGTGAATCAGGTACAAGCAAAACCGGAAAAGTTTATCATTACTATAAATGCTCATCTGTTAAAAGACATTTAGGATGTGATATGAAAAGTGTCCGGCAGGAGGATATTGAAAAAGAAGTCCTTGAATATGTTGTTCAGAATTATTTGACTAAAGAAAACATGGAAATCATTATTCAACAGATTATGGAAATTAACAAAAAAGAAAGCGCAGGTATATTGCTTTTAAAAAAACAATATACCTGCGTTAAAAGGAACATACGGAATATAGTTGACGCTATCGCAGATGGTTTTTATAACGATTCAGTGAAAGACAAATTACTGAATTTGGAAAAGGAAAAAGCTGATCTCGAAATGCAGATTGAGATTGAAAATGAAAAAGTATCTAAGCTGACCTTAACTGAAGAGCAGATCAGATACTGGTATTCAAATATTTTAACCTTGCTCCCTGACAGTAAGAAATCTATTTTAGTAGATACTTTTATTGATGAGATCGTATATTTTGATGATAAAAATGACTAAAAATAGTTCGAATGTATGGAAACTGACTCAACCAAAAAAGCTCGGTTAAACCGAGCTTTTTTTATTTATATTATTTTCATTTCTTTAAATAAATACCCTTCCATTTGTTTCAAATTTAATGTCATTTTGAATCGTTACACTTATGACAAGTTTCTAATAAAAACTGTAATTGATTCTAAGTATATTTGAAAAAGATATGATGAATAGTTGAGGTGGAGAATAATTTCATATGGGGAAAAACTATATAGATATATGGTGGAGAGAGACAATCTGCTTTGTGGAAAGATATTATATCAGAAGCCTTAAGTTATGGAATGGAGGAGATGATAAGATGGGTCTGTTTATCGGAAGTATTTGATTCAGGCTCTATACTAAAAAAAGTTGACAGCAAAAGAGATAAAATGTATAATAATAAAAAAATGTAAAGAGGTATATCTATGAAAAAAATTTTTAAGAAGATGAGCGCAGCTATAGCAGCAGGATTAATGTGTACTGTTCCGGCATTAAAAATTAATTCAGCTATAGCAGAGGAAACAGAAAAGAAGAATACATATATAGTATGCAATACTGCTCAGGACAGCAATATTGCATACTTTGATTTTGAGTTTATTTTTTCTTCGAAAGTAACTGCTGAAAAAAGCATTGCCACTACACTTTGTAATTCAGGATACTTTCGTTCAAATGTAGTTGGCAATAGAATCCAAAGCACTTATAACGGTGATGCTATAGGTTCAAAGGGAATATTAACTACTACAAAATTTATTGCACCATTTGATACAAAAAGCATATTTGATGAAATTGAATATCGTGCTGTTATCAGAAACGAAAATAATATTTCACTGTCGCCAACCGCTATTACAGTCAAATCTATTTTGTTGGGTGATGCTAACCAGGATGGTGTTGTTGATGACAATGATGTCAGCGCAATCAATAAATATCTTATGAGTTCAACAAAGTTTCCTTTATCTGAAGACGGTTTGTTGGCAGCTGATGTAAATATGGACGGAAAGATTGACAGCAAGGATTCAATGAGTATATCAAATTATAATCTTGGTGTTTTCAATCATTTTTAATTTAATAATATTTTAAATTAGTATATTGGTGAAGTGTGTTTTATTTCTTTTGTAATCCTGATAAAGTATATAAAAAGTTTTTAGTTCTATTGCAAAAATGTATTAATTATGCTATAATAAGAGTAATTTGAAATTTTGGGAGGGAATTAAATGACTAAATTTAAACGCATACGTACTTTATTGTTAGGGACGTGCATTACAGCTTCGATTCTGGGGTCTCCGTCAGCAATGCAGAAAGTAAGCGCAGCCGAGGATTACAGTAATTTTGCAAAAGCCTTGCAGTATTCTATGTATTTTTATGATGCAAATATGTGCGGTACAGATGTCAGTGAAAATACACGCTATACATGGCGTGGGGATTGCCATACATATGATGCGCAGCTGCCCCTTGATACAGTAAATACAAATTTACCGGCAGAGTTTATAAGTAAGTATAAGGATGTACTTGATCCTGACGGAGATGGCTGTGTTGATGTTTCAGGCGGATACCATGACGCAGGGGATCATGTTAAGTTCGGACTTCCTGAGGCATATACAGCTTCAACTCTCGGCTGGGGATATTATGAATTTCGTGATGCTTATGTTAAAACAGGTCAGGATGACCATATTGAAACTATTTTAAGGTATGTGAACGATTACTTTATGAGATGTACGTTCCGTGAGAGTAACGGCGACGTTGTCGCTTTTTGCTATCAGGTAGGGGATGGGGATATTGACCACTCTTACTGGAATGCTCCGGAAATTGATTCGATGGAAAGAAAAGGCTGGTTTGCAACAGCAAATCTGCCAACAACAGATTGTGTTGCCAATACTGCCGGTTCACTTGCGGCAAATTATCTGAATTTTAAGGAAACTGATCCGTCATATGCTGAAAAATGTCTTGACTATGCAAAGGCTCTTTTTAAATTCGCAGAGACTAATGATAAGATAAAGGGTGCGTCTGAGGACGGTCCTAAGGGCTATTATGGTTCTTCAAAATACGAGGATGACTATTGCTGGGGCGCTATGTGGCTCTATATGGCTACAAAGGACGATCATTATCTTGAAGAAGCTTTGGGACTGCTGGGAAATGATTATTATGCTCCTCCGACCTATGTTCACTGCTGGAATGATGTGTGGACTGGTACGCTGTGTCTTATCTCTGAATGCAATGATAAGGAAAACGGCAGACTGCTTGATATTTATAAAAGGCTTAGCGGAAAAAATGAATATGAAATACAGGATTTCTGGAGTACTATTGAAAAGCAGTTACAGAATGCGATTTCGGGAAGCTTAGGAAAAACAATTACTCCTCAGGGATATTTATTTATTGATGTATGGGGTTCAGCAAGATATAATACAGCAGCTCAGCTTGCAGCACTTGTATTTGATAAATATAACGGCAATAAGCCGACGAAGTACAGCGACTGGGCAAAGGGACAGATGGAATATCTGCTTGGAAAAAACAATGACAGTAAGGCATATGTGGTTGGATACAATGAAAATGCTGTCAAGTATCCTCACCATCGTGCTTCATCAGGACTATCTAAATGTGAAGATACATCAGAACAGAAGCATGTTCTTTACGGTGCTCTTGTAGGCGGTCCCGGACAAAATGACGAGCATATTGACACAACAGCAGATTATATTTATAATGAAGTAACAATAGATTATAATGCGGCTTTTGTAGGAGCATGCGCCGGACTTTATAATTTTTACGGCAATGATTCTATGACTGTCACACCGGACTTTCCGCCGCCGGATAAAGGCACGGGTGAAGAGGGAGGTTCAAACGATTATTGGGTTGAAGGCTTTTATACAGAGCAGGTACAAAGCGGCGGAAGAGGCTGTACAGAGCTTACACTTTATGTAAATACAAATTCTGTTCAGGCGCTTAAAGATATTTCTGTAAGATATTATTTCAGTACAGCAGGAATGACTAACATTTCAAGCATACAATTAATGCAGACCTACGATCAGGTAGAGATGGAAACAAGCTTTGACGGCGTTCTGACTGGTCCGACTCAGTATAAAGATGATATTTATTATGTTGAAGTAAAATGGGACGGTTATCCTGTTGCAAATTCAAATAAAAAGTTCCAATTCCTCATAGGCTCGTGGAGTGATTCTTGGAATACTGATGATGACTGGAGTCTTCAGGGGTTGAAGAAGGTTGACGATAATCTTTATGACGGAGAAATGTCTAAGTCTGAAAACATTTGCGTATATTCAAACGGCGTACTTATCGGCGGAACAGAACCTGACGGCACAACTCCAGGTCAAACAGGAATAAAGGGTGATGTAAACGGAGATAAAATTGTAAATTCTCCTGATATTGTAATGCTAAATAAGTATCTTTCAAATAGCATTACTAAGGTTACAAACAGTGACGCAGCCGATATAAACGGAGATGGCGCAGTAAATATCTTTGATGCGGTACTTCTGCGGAGAATGCTTCTTTCCTGATCTAATTTGGAAATGAAAATTAAAATAAAAATACAGGCATAATAATATGAAATACGCCCCTTTTGTTGGACAATGTGGTATAATAAAAACATACCGCAATTGAAACTAACGAAAGGGGACATTTTTATGCCCAAAGGTAAACCAAACAAACGTTACGAAGCGAATTTAAAATCGAAGTAGTAGAAAATGAAAAAGGTTTTGCTGAAATTCCGATAATACAAATCTAATTTTTCATTCTGAGCAAGGCTTGCAGTATAGGTCTATCTCCTATTGCATTCAGATGTAACACTGCATAACAAAAGCGACCAAGATTACACTTAGTCGCTTTGTATAACTTTTTGGGGGCAGTTCAAAGCAGAACAGTTTTTATTTTTTAATTAGAGCTTTCACTTTGATAAGTAGTTTCAAGCCATTTAATCATGTTATTAAATCCCTCCTGAGTTAGAGGAAATTTTTCTTCATGCTCTATATCAGCAAGATTGGAGCAGAGCATACCATGCCATGTAAGTACTGTTATCTCCCCGCCCTTAGGAATGATTTTATAATTGAATTTATTTAAGCTTCCGGTAAAGATATTTCCGCACTGATAAAAATAAAAATTCCGCAGATCAAAAATTTCTGAAGCACTTGTTCCCATAATGACTCCTTAGCTGTCAATAGCCTGTCTGAGATCCGATGTTAGCTTTCCAATTTCAGCAACTGAATCTTTACCGTGTTTTCCTACTATATCTACAATAGCGCTTCCAACAATTATTCCATCGCAGTATTTTTTTATTTCAGCCGCTTGCTTTGCTCCTGAGATACCAAAGCCGATAGCGCATGGAATATCTGTATATTTTTTTATTTCGGAAATAAAACTTTCAAAATCTGTTTTAAATGCAGAACGCATTCCAGTTACGCCGTTTGATGAAACGCAGTATACAAATCCTCTGGCGTCCTTTGCTATTTTTTCTATTCTGTCGGCGGAGGCAGGAGTGATAAGACTGATGGATATTACATTATTTTTATCAGCCGCATCCTTGATTTCATCTCTTTCTTCATATGGCAGATCTGGAACAATAACGCCGTCTATTCCGACTTCAGCACATTTTTCAAAGAATCTCTCTGTACCGAATCCGAAAATTGAATTCATATACATCATGAAAATCAAAGGCACGTCAGTTTTTTTACGAAGTCTTTCTGCCATTTCAAATGTTCCGGCAAGAGTGGTTCCGCCGATAAGCGCCCTTTGGCTTGCCGCCTGAATAACGGGTCCTTCTGCAATAGGATCAGAAAAGGGAATACCGATTTCAATAATATCTGCTCCTGAGTCAATCATTTCAAGGACGGCTGCCTCTGTTGTTTCATAGCCTCCGTCACCGCAGGTAATATATGTGATAAGGGCTTTTTTTCCGTCTGATTCAAGTTTTTTCAGTGTTGTTTCTATTCTATTCATTTATTGTCACTCCTCTGTATCTTGCTACCTGGTAAACGTCCTTGTCACCGCGTCCGGAAAGATTAATTACTATTATCTGACTGCTATCCATGGTTTTTGCAGTCTTAATAGCCGCAGCTACAGCGTGGGCTGATTCAATAGCAGGGATTATACCTTCTGTTCTTGAGAGATATTCAAAAGCGCAGACTGCTTCTTCATCGATAATTGGAACATACTCGGCTCTGCCGTTATTTAAAAGATAAGCGTGTTCAGGGCCGATTCCCGGATAATCTAAGCCGGCCGAAATGGAGTAAACCTCATCAATCTGACCTTCTTCATTCTGAAGAAACAGTGACTTCATGCCGTGGAAAATACCTGTTCTGCCATGGGCGACAGTTGCCGCATGAAGCTTGGTATCTATACCTTTTCCTGCTGCTTCTGCACCTATAAGCTTTACGGATTTATCCCCGATAAAGTCATAGAATGCTCCCATAGCGTTTGAACCTCCGCCTACGCAGGCAATAACGCAGTCAGGAAGTCTGTTTTCTTTTTGAAGTAGCTGTTCCTTAATTTCTTCTCCGATTATTTTCTGAAAATCACGCACCATTTCCGGATAAGGGTGTGGACCCATTACAGACCCGATAAGATAATAGGTTGTGTCTATATTTGACGCCCAGTCTTTCATAGCTTCGTTTATGGCGTCCTTTAGAGTCTGAGTTCCTGATGTAACAGAATTAACCTTAGCTCCTAAAAGTTCCATTCGATATACGTTCAGGGATTGTCTTTCAGCGTCAACAGCGCCCATGTATACTTCACATTCCATTCCGAAAAGCGCAGCAACGGTTGCTGTAGCAACACCATGCTGACCGGCGCCTGTTTCAGCGATTATGCGTTTCTTGCCCATTTTTTTTGCCAAAAGAATTTGTCCCAGAACATTGTTAATTTTGTGTGAACCAGTGTGATTGAGGTCTTCTCTTTTTATATAAATTTTCGGACCGCCTAAATCTTCTGTCATCTTCTCTGCATAGTAAAGCATAGAGGGTCTTCCGGCATAATTCTTGTAAAGGTTTTTTAATTCCTCTACAAACTCAGGATCATTTTTATATCTGCCGTATGCTTCTTCAAGTTCGCAGACAGCGTTCATTACTGTTTCAGGAACATATTGTCCTCCGTATATTCCAAATTTACCTTTATTACTCAAAATCTGCACTCCTAACTAAATTAATAATTTCTTTTATTTTGTTTTTATCCTTAAATCCGTTTGTTTCGATTCCTCCGGAAATATCTGCTCCAAAAGGGGAGACACAACGCAGTGCAGATATTATATTGTCTTTGTTCAGTCCGCCGGCAAGAAAAAACGGAGTTTTTATATTTGCTTTTTTTATTATATCAAGATCGGCTCTTTTTCCTGTTCCGCCATAGCTTTCAGGAGAATAGCTGTCAAGCAGAAGCTTATCGGCATCCATGCTTTCACCATTGATTATATCTTCCGCAGTTCTTATTCTTACAGCTTTCCAGATTTCACAATCAGTAATATTTCTAAGGGAAGAAATAAAGCTTTCGTTTTCATCTCCGTGAAGCTGGATTACATCAAGGCCAGCTTTTTCAGCTGTATGCGCTGTTTCTTTAATGGAAGAGTTAACGAATATTCCTACCGTCTTGATACCGCCGTCAAGCTTTGCTTTGAGCTTTGCGGCAAAGTCAGCGCTAATCTGTCTTTTAGACTGAGCAAAGACAAATCCTATATAATCCGGTTTAAATTCGTTTACATAGCTTATATCTTCAAATCTTCTAATACCGCAAAGCTTAATTTTCATACGCCCTCCCTGAGAGCCTGCAAAGTACCGGAAATATCGTTGCTGCGCATAAGTGTTTCACCGATAAGAACAGCGTCTGCTCCGCATTGTCTGACAAATTTCATATCATCATTGGAGGCTATACCGCTTTCAGATACTATAACGCATTCTGACGGTATCTTTTCAGCCAGTATTTGTGTATTTTTTAAACTCACTTCAAAGGTCTTGAGATTTCTGTTGTTTATTCCAATAATTTTTGGAGAACAGCAAAGTATTTTTTCAATTTCTTCTTCGTTATGAGCTTCAAATAAACAGTTCATATTAAGGCTTTCAGCAATTGCACTGAAATTTTTCATAGTATCTGTATCCAAAGCAGCGGCAATTAACAGTACAGCGTCTGCTCCGAGGGTTCTTGCTTCATATATCTGATATTCGTCAAATATAAAATCCTTTCGCAGGATGGGAAGATTGATTTTTTTTCTTATTTCTCTGAGATAACTGCTGCTGCCCTTGAAGTAGTATTCCTCAGTCAGGCACGATACAGCGTCTGCTCCGGCATTTTCGTAGCTAACAGCAATCTCAGCAGGATTAAAATCCTCTCTTATAACTGATTTAGACGGCGAAGCTTTTTTTACCTCTGAAATTACTGAAAGCTTGTTTTTCTTTAAAGCTTTGTAAAAATCCTTGCATGGAGTATCGATTTTTTCGGCGGCTTTTTTCACCTCATAAAATGGGATATTTTGTTTTTCCCTTTCAAGTTGAATTTTTCTTTTTTCAATAATATCTTCAAGTATCATTGCTTTTCCTCACTGTCTGTTGGTTGATTCAATAAGCTGATTAAGTTTTAAAAGTGCCCATCCGCCGTCAATGCTTGCTTTTGCCAGGTCTATTCCGCCCTTGATAGAATCAGTTTTTCCGGCAATATAGAGTGCACAGCCTGCATTAAGAAGTATAATATCTCTTTTGGCGCCTGTTATTTCTCCTTTTAGTATGCCGAGGGTAATCTTGGCATTATATTCTGCGTCACCGCCTGTTATATCATTTTTTGAAGCAAGGCTTAAACCGTAATCCTCCGGATTGATTTCATATAGATAAGTCTGACCGTCTTTAATTTCGCAGACAGATGTTTTATCAGAAATAGATATTTCATCAAGATTATCGTTACCGTAAACCAGCATTGCTCTTTCAATGCCCAGATTTATAAGAACACCGGCCATTGGTTCCAGAAGCTCCCTGCTGTAAACGCCCAAAACGATATAATTTGTGTTTGCCGGATTTGCAAGTGGTCCCAAAATATTAAAAACGGTTCTAATTCCCAGGTCACGTCTTGCAGGACCAACAAATTTCATAGCTCCATGATAATTTTGTGCAAACAGAAATGAAATTCCAATTTCATTTATAAGTGATTTTGCCTGTTCGGGCGATGATGAAATTTTTACACCCAGGCTTTCAAGCACATCTGCTGCTCCGCTTCTGCTGGAAACGCTTCTGTTTCCGTGTTTTGCAACTTTTGTACCGCATCCTGCAATAACAAAGGAGGAGGTAGTTGAAATATTAAAGCTGTTTGCAAGATCTCCGCCAGTGCCCACAATGTCAATAGCATCTCTGCAACCGGTAATTGTATTGGCTTTTTTCCTCATGATCTCGGCAAAGCCAGTAATTTCGTCTATTGTTTCGCCCTTTATCCTGAGTGAGGTTAGAAAACCCGCAATTTGTGCGTCCGTTGCATTGCCGCTCATTATTATATTCATTGCTTCTGCGGCTTCTTCACGGGTAAGGTTTATTCCGTCGACAGCCTTTGTAATATATGGCTTTAATGCAGACTTCGGAATCGGTACAGCAGGAATTTCAGCATTTTGGTTTAACTTGATTTCAGGAATTAAATTAAGGAAATTTTTTATAATGACTTTTCCGCTTTCAGTAAGAACAGATTCAGGGTGAAACTGTAATCCGTAGGTGGGAAATTCTTTATGCTCCAGCGCCATTATCTGACCAGATTCATCAATGGCCGTTACATTCAGGCATTCGGGAAAATCTGTTGTTCTTGCAATCAGGGAGTGATAGCGTGCAGCCTGTATTTTATCTGGCAATCCCTTAAAAACTGCTGAAGGGGATACAATTTTAATATTGCTTGACTTGCCGTGCATAAGCTCATAAGCCGGAATAATTGTTCCGCCGAAGGCTTCGCAGATTGATTGATGCCCAAGACATATTCCAAGGACAGGTATTTTACCGCTGAATTTTTTTATTGCTTCTATAGATATTCCTGCGTCTTTTGGATAGCCTGGTCCCGGTGAAATAATAAGAGCCTCAGGAGACATTTTATCTATTTCATCGACTGTAATTTCATCGTTTCTTACAACCATTATATCGGAATAAAGTTCGCCGATATACTGATAAAGATTATACGTGAAAGAATCATAATTGTCAATTAACAGAATCATAATGCTGAAGCCTCCTTAATAGCGTTTATCATGGCGAGGGATTTGTTCTGTGTTTCTTCAAATTCTTTTTCAGGTACAGAGTCGCATACAATTCCGGCGCCTGCCTGGACATAGGCCTTGTTGTTTTTAAAGAGTACAGTTCTTATGGCTATACAGGTATCAATGTTTCCGTCGAATCCGATATATCCTACTGTTCCGCCGTAAAGACCCCGTCGTTTATTTTCAAGCTGATCAATAAGCTCCATTGCTTTTACCTTAGGCGCTCCGGAAAGAGTTCCGGCAGGGAGTACAGCCATGAGGGCATCAAGAGCGCTTTTATCATCTCTGAGTTCACCTTTTACATCAGAAACAAGATGCATAACCTTTGAATATTTTTCAGTTTTCATAAAGCTTTCAACTTCAACTGTACCGAATTTTGAAACTTTTCCCACATCATTTCTTCCCAGATCAACCAGCATTGTGTGTTCTGCACGCTCTTTCGGATCACTGTTAAGCTTTTTTTCAAGTTCTCTGTCTTCTGCTGAATTTTTGCCCCGCGGAACAGTTCCGGCAATAGGTTTGGTTTTCACAATGCCGTCAGTAACTGAAACAAGCATTTCGGGAGAAGCTCCGGCAATTTTATAATCACTGCTTGTAAAATAGTATAGGTAAGGGGAGGGGTTTACTGCTCTGAGCATACGATATACGTTAAAGCTGTCCGGAGGATTATCAATTTCAAAACGCTGTGAAAGAACAATCTGGAAAATATCGCCGTCTGTAATATGTTTCTTAGCAATATTAACATTTTTTATAAATTCTTCTTTTGTAACATTTGATTTTACTTCATAGTCTGTATAGCTTCCTCGGCTGTGAGGTCTTTCAAAATATGAATTGATTTTATCTTCAATTTTCAGAAATCTTTTTTTTGCTGCGTTATATTGCTCATCAATATCATCATCAAGACTGATATTCAGAATGATGACTACCTTATTTTGAAGATGGTCGTATGCAACAAGCTCATCATAAAGGAACAGGTGGCAATCCGGCATATGGGTATCGTCTTCAGGCATATTAACAAGCTTTTTCTCTGCGTATCTGACGGTGTCGTATGCGAAGTATCCTACAAAGCCGCCCGTAAATTTAGGCATTCCTTCAATTTTAGGAGATGTATAATCCTTCATTATATTTTCAATGAAGTCAACGGGATTATCGGTTTCAGAGCAGGTTTTTATACTGTCTTTAGTTACTTCGGCAATATTTTTGTCTATTTTAACTTCCATTTTCGGATTAATGCCGATAAATGAGTATCTGTCCCATTGGTTTTCGCTGCTGACGCTTTCAAGGATAAAAGCATTTTCTTCTCCGCGCCTGAGCGCCTTAAAAATATGAACCGGAGTAAAAGAATCAGGGCGGATTTCCATGAAAACCGGATGAATCTTAAACTGTCCCGATCTTTTTTTGATTTCATTTACAGACGGATAAATCATAATAATGCTCCTTATAATAAATTTATCGTTAATGAAAAAAGGCAATAAAAAAAGCCTACCATCCTCATAAAAGGGACGATAGACATCGTGGTGCCACCCAAGTTCGAGAGCGTCTGCAATACAACTCTCCTCATTTCAGATACTAACATATCCTACCCCTGTAACGTGGGGAAAACGGCGACAGATACTTGGATGTCCGTTCACTGTGCTTCTCACAAATCCATTCATCATACAGCGTATGTACCGAACTCACACCAATATCCGGCTCTCTGAAACATCGTATTGCAGATTACTTACCTTTGCTCTAAGAATTTAACGATATTATGTTTATATTATATTCCTGTAATATCAATTTGTCAAGACTTTTTTTGGAATTTAATTTTTTTAATAAAATAAACCAGAATTGAAAAGCAGAACGCTCCGGTTAAAGCTCCGCAGGTATCGATTAAGACGTCTGTAATACGGCAGCTTCTTTCCGGTACAAAATATTGATGAAATTCATCTGAAAAAGCATAAACAGCGCTTATCAATATTGATGCAGCTAATCGTTTTGCGAAAGACAAATTTTTATATGGTAAAAGCGGAAGCGTACAAAAAAATCCAAGGGCTGCATAAACTGAAAAATGAGCTGCTTTTCTTACGATAAACTGGCAGTTTGACAGAACTGATAATTTCTTTGAGTCAGAAAATGAAGCAAAATCAGGGTGAGAGATTTTAGCAAGAAATTCGGCAAATCCGCCGCTGGTTTCCGAAGAGGTATTACCGTTTTGGGCGGAAAAAAAGAATATCAGTATCATAATAAAAATTGCAGGTATCCATAATAAATAGTATTTATATCTTTTCATTTTTGAAACTCCTTTATAATTTATCTGTTATTTATATATTATCATTTTAGTAATATTTCGTCAACACATAAAGAATTTATAAATTTTCTGGAGTAAAATACATTAACAGATGTAAAAAGCTGATAAAATCAGGATAATTATAGATAATTGTTGTAAAATGCGATTTATTTTTCTTGCTTTTTTCTTTTTATTGTGATATAATATATTCGTAGAATAAAGAAACATAAAAAAAGAAAGAGACAAAAGAGCAAAGGAAAAGAGGCTGGGGAGTTGAAACTTCCCGGTCATTTTTCATTTTATTTGATTTTTTGAAAAAAATTCTATTTAGTCTTTTTTTTTGCCTTTTTTTATGATATAATGATTTTATGTTTATAATAGTATATGTTAAATTATATTTCAGCATACTTTATTTTGTATGCTTCAACTTAAGGAGGATTTTTATGAAAGCTGTTATTACCGTTATAGGAAAGGATACAGTAGGAATTCTTGCAAAGGTCAGCAGTATCTGCGCTGAATACAACGCAAATGTCACAGATGTTACACAGAGCGTTATGCAGGATATGTTTGCTATGATAATGATGATTGATATTTCAGGAATGAATACTGATTTTGTTGTTTTGGGCGACAGGCTTGCTGAACTTGGAAATTCCCTTGGACTTTCAATACATACAATGCACCAGGATATTTTTAATTCAATGCACCGTATCTGATTTTAAGGAGTTTTTTTGAAATGATTAATGCTTATGATATACTTGAAACCATTAGAATGATTCAGGACGAATGTCTTGACATCAGAACTATAACTATGGGTATTTCACTTCTTGACTGTATTGACAGCGATATTGATAAAGCTTGCGAAAATGTCTATAATAAGATTACTGCAAAGGCAAAAAATCTTGTCAGAACAGGGGAGAGGATTGAAAAGGAATACGGCATTCCGATAATTCACAAGAGAATAGCTGTAACGCCTATAGCTATTATTTCTGCTGCCTGCCGTGAAAAGAATCCTGTAAAATTTGCTCTTGCGCTTCAAAGGGCTGCCGATGAATGCGGCGTTAATTTTATCGGCGGTTATTCGGCTCTGGTACAGAAAGGATTCAGCGCTGGTGATCTTGAACTTATTGAATCTATTCCAGAGGCTCTTTCAGTTACATCTAACATATGCTCTTCGGTTAATATCGGCTCAAGCAAAACGGGTATCAATATGGATGCTGCCGCTATAATGGGAAGAGTAATTAAGAAATCTGCTGAAATTACTGCTGACAGACAGTGTATAGGACCGGCTAAGCTTGTGGTATTTTGCAATGCTCCTGAGGATAATCCGTTTATGGCAGGCGCTTTCCACGGAACAGGAGAACCTGACTGCGTAATAAACGTGGGTGTTTCAGGACCAGGTGTTGTGCGTTCTGCAATTGAAAAATATCCGGACGCGTCAATAAATGAAATTGCTGATATTATAAAAAAGACTGCTTTTAAGATAACCAGAATGGGCCAGCTTGTAGGTTCAAAGGCTTCTGAAATGCTTGGAGTTCCGTTCGGAATCGTGGATTTGTCACTTGCTCCTACTCCGGCAGTCGGCGACAGCGTTGCTCATATACTTGAAAGTATTGGACTTGAATCCTGCGGAGGACCAGGAACAACAGCAGCACTTGCCCTTCTTAACGATGCTGTTAAAAAAGGCGGGGTAATGGCATCATCTAATGTTGGCGGTCTTTCCGGAGCATTTATTCCGGTTTCTGAGGATCAGGGCATGATAGACGCAGTTAAATGCGGTTCCCTTAGATTAGAAAAGCTTGAGGCTATGACCGCAGTTTGCTCTGTTGGACTTGATATGATCGTTGTTCCGGGAGATGTTACAGCTGAAACCATTTCAGCGGTAATCGCTGATGAAGCAGCTATCGGTATGGTGAACAACAAGACGACAGCAGTAAGAATAATACCGGCAGTTGGAAAGAAAGTCGGAGAAACCCTTGAATTTGGCGGATTGCTGGGAAGTGGTCCGGTTATGGAGGTAAATACAAAATCACCGCTTAAGTTTATTTCAAGAGGCGGAAGAATACCAGCGCCTATGCACAGTATTAAAAACTGATGAAAGGTCTTGCTTATGGAAAGTGTTATAAATAAGATAATTGATATTGACCGTCAGGCGTCAGACAGATTAAACGAAGCTAAGAAAAAAAAGGATTCTATAATTGAGGGTACCGCTGCTGAATGTGATGAGATAAAGAAACAGCTCTTAAATTCAGCAGAAAAGCGTATTGCTGAGATTGAACAGATAAATAAATCAGAATTTGATATGTTGGCGGCTGAGATTGAAAGCAAGTATAAACAGAAACAAGAAGAAATGTATGATTTTTTTGAAAAAAATCATACTTCAATTGAGGAATCGATATTTGCAGAAATAGTAGGTGAATAATTTGAATGCTGAACTGAATGCAACAGTTGCTAAGGTAAGAGCTGTTTATGGAAAAAGATTGACAGACTCAGATTATACTGAATTGGAATCCAGGAAAACTGTCGGAGAAGCAGCCGAATATCTCAAAAAAAACACATATTATTCTGAAGTATTGGCAAATGTTGACGCATCGTCAGTCCACAGGGGATTTTTGGAATCCTTGCTTCACAGAGCCTACTATGATCGCTATGAAAAGCTTTGCAGGTTTCAAAATCTTAACGATAAGCCGTTTTATAATTTTCTTCTTATAAGGTCTGAAATACGTGAACTACTGAAAGCTTTGCTTTTCCTTAATAATGATGAAAAAGATGTTTATATTGAATCTATGCACGCCCATCTTCTAAGAAAAGCTCGGTTCGACATGATTGAACTTGCTAAGGCGCCTGGATATGAAGCTCTTCTTCAAGTAATAAGGCATACACCTTATTACAATGTCCTTAAGGGAATTGAACCTTTTAAGGATGGTCATGTTCCGTATACAAAATGCGAGGTTTCGCTTAGGACCTATTATCACAGATGGCTGTTTGATACGGCTGAAAAGGAACTTTCCGGAAACGCAAGGGCTGCTCTTTCAGAGCAGATAAAAATACAGGTAGATGTCATAAATCTTATTAATGCTTACAGAATGAAAAAATTTTTCAGTGCCGGAGCAGATGAGATTCGCAGCAAGATGCTTCCGTTTTACGGAAAGCTTTCAAAGGAAAAGCAGAATTTGCTTTTTGAAACCAGAACTCCGGAAGAGTTTATCCATATGCTTGCAGGAACTGTTTACGGCAGAAGAATGGAACTTACAGATGAAAATATGTCCAGTGAACAGTTTGAAAAGGAACTGATAAAAATGAGGTGTACCGCTGCAAAGCGTTCACTTACTTTTTCTGATAATGCCGCTGTAAGCATATATTCTTATATGTATCTTTCGGAAGTGGAATTTAGTAATATTATAAGTATTATTGAAAGTATTAGATATAATAAGAGTGTAAGCTATATGGAAAATCTTATTGTAAAATTGTAAAAGAAACGGAGGTGATACAATGTCGATAGAAAAAATGGAATACGTCATTATAGCGGGTCTATTAAAAAATCTTGACAGATCTCTGGAAAAGTGTGTTGAAAGCGGATGCTTTCATATGGGAGATGCCTCTAAGGACGTAATTGATACTTCAGAAGGGCTTAAAAGGCTCGATGAAGAGAATCCTTACCGAAGTTTTTTAAGGCGTATTATTGCAATTGAAACTGGAGATGATTTTGAATTTTCTGAGGATTCCTTTGAGGATATAACTGCTATGCCTGAAAGTGAAGCGGAAGAGTTTGTATCTGACGCTGAAAAAGAATTTAATGAAGCAACTGAAGAGATATCCCAATGTAATTTAGAAATCAAGGAAAGAAATCTTATACTTACCCAGCTTAGGCATCTTAAGGGTATGAATATTGATTTGGGAAAGCTTCTTAACTGTACTCATATTAAAGTAAGATTTGGAAAACTTCCTTGTGACAGCTATGAAAAATTGTCATATTACGGTGACAGAACCTTTATTTTTGTTCCCTATGATGATGACGGAAGCTATAAGTGGGGATTTTATTTTGCACCAGGTAACAGTATTGCAGAAACGGATAATATATTCAAAACTCTATATTTCGAACATATTTCTGTACCTGAGTTTGTAAAGGACTCTCCGTCAGCTGAGGAAGTGAAAATCACTGAAGATATAAAACGGCTTGAATTACAGAAAGCTTCCGCTGAAAAGAAGCTTGAACAGCTTATTGCGCAGAAAGGAAAGATTCTAAATAAAATATTCTGCCGCACCAAATACCGCTATGATATATTTGAAATGAGGCGTAATGCCGCTGTCTATAACGATAAATTCTATATTGCAGGTTTTATTCCTAAGTCAGAAGAAAAAAAGTTTTGCAAATTGCTTGATTCTATTGATGAAGTTTCAGTTGTTGTAAAGCCGGCAGAAAAAAGCGGTGCGGTTAAAACACCAGTTAGGCTCAAAACAAACAGGTTTTCAAAACCGTTTTCCATGTTTGTGGAAATGTATGGACTGCCGTCTTATAACGGATTCAATCCGACTACTTTAGTTGCTGTTACTTATACTCTGCTTTTCGGAATAATGTTCGGAGATCTGGGACAGGGACTTCTCCTTGCACTTTTCGGCTTTTTCATATACAGAAAATCTAAAAACAAGCTTGGAGCAATTATGGAGAGAATCGGTATCTCCAGTGCGTTTTTTGGATTGATTTACGGTTCGGTTTTTGGATTTGAACATCTTCTTGATCCCGTGTATAAAAAAATCGGACTAAAGCATAAGCCTCTTGAAGTAATGGAAAATACCAATACTATTCTAATTGGGGCAATTGCAATAGGTGTAGTAATAATACTTATTTCTATCATCATAAGTATTATTATTAATATACGCAGGCGTGAATATTCGGAAGCAGTTTTCGGCAATAACGGTGCGGCGGGACTTATATTCTTTACAGCACTGCTTGCAGGTCTTGCCGGTACTCTTACCGGTAAAGCAAATTTGTTCACTCTCCCTTATGTGCTCGGTCTGATTGTTCTGCCTCTTATCGTGATGTTTTTCAGAGAACCGCTGGGATGCCTTGTTTCGGGAAAGAAGTTTCATATGGAAGGCGGAATAGGTGATTTTCTTGCTTCGAATTTCTTTGAGGTTTTTGAATTTTTCCTCGGATACGCTACTAATACGCTGTCATTTGTTAGAATAGGCGGTTTTATATTTTCTCATGCTGGAATGATGTCTGTTGTAATGCTTCTTTCTGAAAGTGTTTCAAAGGGAGCGTCACCAATAGTTATTATTCTCGGTAATCTGTTCGTTATGGGAATGGAAGGGCTGATTGTCGGTATTCAGGTGCTTAGGCTTGAATTTTATGAAATTTTCTCGAGATTTTATGACGGAAGCGGTCTTGCATTTGAACCAGCCGTTATTAAATACAATACAGATATAGAATAAAAGTGTGTTCAGTTTCTTTAGCCGCAGAAAGGAACTTAAAACAAGAACTGCGGCAGAATGGAGAATGCTATGAATATCTTTGAAATAATGATAATACCGTTGTTTGCGGTGGTACTCCTTATACTTCCCGTTGTGTATGTCCTTAAAAAGAAGAAAAGCAATAAGTCTGCCAAGACTGCTTTTATTGTTAATATATGCTCCTTTTTTGCAGTACTTGCGCTTGCCTGTATCTGTCCTATTGGTTCTCTTGTCAGCGCTGAAACAGCAGAAACAGCCGGAGCATTAGTTAAAAGCGCAGGTCTTGGATATATTGCAGCGTCTATTTCAGTTGGTCTTGGTTCTATCGGCTGCGGAATTGCCGTTGGCTCAGCCGCACCAGCCGCTATTGGTGCCGTTGCAGAAGAACCTAAGTCCTTTTCAAAATCACTTATATTTGTTGCCCTTGGAGAAGGAGTTGCACTTTATGGATTCCTTATTTCCTTTATGATATTAAATCAGCTTTAAGGCAGTGAGAGCCATGCAGTTTTATTTGATAAGCGATAATATTGATACTCAGATGGGAATGCGTCTTGCAGGTATAAAGGGTGTCGTTGTTCATGAGGAAGATGAAGTTAGGAGAGAACTTGAAAAAGCTGTTTCTGATAAAAATATTGCAATAATACTTATGACTGAAAAGCTTGTGAAGCTGTGTTATGAGATGGTTTATGATATAAAGCTCAGGCGCAGATCTCCTTTGATTGTTGAAATTCCGGACAGACATGGAACTAGTGAAATATCAGAAAATATTAACCGTTATGTACGTGATGCAATAGGACTTAAAATATAGTGAAGGGTGGTGTCATTTATGGATGAGCTTCAGTCAGAAAAGCTTGAAAAATTTATGGTGTCAGTCAACGGTGAAGTTGATACCCGTATAAGGTCCATGATCGGTGATGCTGAAACGGTAAGGCAGGAGCGTTTAAACTGCGCTGAGGATGAAGCCCTTCTGGAGGCATACAGCAGGATTCAGAAATCAGTCAAGGATATAGAAGCCGATTACCGCAGGCAGTATGCTTTAAAGGAACAGTCTTTAAGAAATGGACTGTTTAAATTCAGAGAAGAGCTTGCGGAACGTATCTTCTCAGGGGTTAAACGCAAAATATACAGCTTCATAAAATCTGACAAATATGAAAGCTATATTTTTTCTCTTATAGAAAATGAAACAGCAGGTGAAAATGCCGTTGTTATGATTTCTGAAAATGATATGATTTTTTTACAAAAGCTTGAAAATAAATTTGGTTATAAGGTTATGGCTGATAAAAATATTAAGCTTGGCGGAATTGCTATAATAGATTCTGACAGAGGTATCGTAATAGACAGAACTCTTGATAGTGCATTTGAAGACCAAAGAAAAAATTTCAGCAGCAGGTACAGCTTTCATAAGGCTGACGGCGGCGTAAAGAGGTGAACCGTTTGAATACAATTTATTCCGTAAACGGACCGGTAGTTAAGGTTTGCAATACAAAAGATTTTTCTATGCTGGAAATGGTATATGTGGGTAAAAAGCGCCTTATAGGAGAGGTTATCGGTATAAATGCAGAATTTACAACTATACAGGTGTATGAGGTTACTACCGGTATGAAGGTTGGAGAACCAGTTGAACCGACGGGAGCACCAATGTGCGCTGTACTGGGTCCTGGTATTATTTCTAATATTTATGACGGAATAGAACGTCCGCTGAAAAAAATTGAAGAAATATCAGGAGCTTTTATTAATGAAGGTGCGGATGTTCCAGCAGTTGATCCGGAAATAAGATATGATGTTACAATTGAAGTTTCAGCAGGGGATTATCTTTCCGGCGGTGATGTATATGCGTCCTGTCCTGAAACTCCTGTTATTAGGCATTACTGTATGCTTTCTCCTCTTTTAGAGGGTAAGGTTGTATGGACTGCTAAGAACGGCAGGTATTGTGTTAACGATATTGTTTGCATAATTGAGGATAAAAGCGGACAGAAGCATGAACTTACACTATGTCAGAAATGGCCTATAAGGCAAGCCAGACCTGTTTCTGAACGACTGATGATTTCAAAGCCTTTGATAACAGGTCAAAGGATAATTGATACGATTCTGCCCATAGCCAAGGGCGGAACAGCGGCGATACCAGGAGGGTTCGGAACAGGTAAAACGATGACTCAGCACCAGCTTGCTAAGTGGTGTGACGCTGACATTATAGTTTATATTGGCTGCGGAGAGCGTGGTAATGAAATGACTCAGGTTCTTGAGGAATTTTCAGCACTTATTGACCCTAAAACTAACCGCCCTTTGACGGACAGAACTGTTCTTATTGCTAATACCTCGAATATGCCGGTAGCTGCCAGAGAAGCGTCAATTTATACCGGAATCACTCTTGCTGAGTATTACAGGGATATGGGCTATCATATAGCAATAATGGCTGATTCCACTTCAAGATGGGCGGAAGCTCTCAGGGAAATTTCCGGACGTCTTGAGGAAATGCCGGCTGAAGAGGGTTTTCCGGCTTATCTTCCGTCAAGACTGTCAGAGTTTTATGAACGTGCAGGTTATGTAAAAAGTCTTTGCTCTAAAGAGGGGTCAGTTACTATTATAGGTGCTGTATCGCCACAGGGATCAGACTTTTCTGAACCGGTAACACAGAATACAAAGCGTTTTGTAAGGTGCTTTTGGGCGCTCGATAAATCTTTGGCATACGCAAGACATTATCCGGCTATAAACTGGACAACAAGTTACAGCGAATATATTGAGGACCTGCGTGAATTTTATGACAGAGAAGCTGGGCAGGATTTTCTGAAGTATCGTCAGGAAATTTCTAATATCCTTACTACTGAAAATCAGCTTATGGAAATCGTTAAGCTAATCGGTTCAGATGTGCTTCCTGATGATCAAAAGCTTATTATTGAACTTGCAAGAGTTGTAAGAGTTGGATTCCTTCAGCAGAATGCATACCATAAGGATGACACATTTGTTCCTTTAAAAAAGCAGCTTCTTATGATGGAAACTATTCTTGCACTTTATCATGGTGCGCAGTCGGCTCTCGAATGCGGAGCGTCTATGAGTGAAATCATGCAGAGCGGACTTATTGAAAAGGTTATAAAGATGAAGTATGATATTCCTAATGATAAACCAGAAATGTTTTCTAAGTATCAGGAGGAAATCAATTCTGCTTTTGAAAAAATAAAAGCGGAAAATTATGAAGGAGACGCTGTATGAGTATACAATATCTTGGTCTTGGTGAAATAAACGGTCCGCTTATAGCGCTTGATAAGGTTCAGGATATCGGATATGATGAGATTGCTCATATAAAGCTTAGTGACGGTACAGAAAGAACCGGAAGAATTGTGGAAATTCACGGCGAAAGGGCTGTACTTCAGGTATTTGAGGGGACAAGGGGAATCTCACTTACCAATACACGAACATCTTTTACGGGCAGACCCATGGAACTTGCACTTTCTGAAGAAATGCTTGGACGTGTTTTCAGCGGAGCCGGAAAACCTATTGACGGTCTTGGTGATATTTATCCTGAAAAATATGCTGATATAAACGGAAAACCGCTTAATCCGGTTTCAAGAACATATCCCAGAAATTATATTAGAACAGGTATTTCTACTATTGATTGTCTTACAACTCTTATCAGAGGACAGAAACTGCCTATATTTTCAGGTTCAGGTCTATCACATAATAAGCTTGCTGTTCAAATTGTAAGGCAGGCAAAAATTGCGGATGAAAAGGGACAGGACTTTGCGGTTGTTTTTGGGGCTATGGGTGTAAAAAATGATGTTGCTGATTATTTTAAGAAACACTTTGCTGAAAGCGGAGTACAGCAAAAGGTTGTTATGTTCCTTAATCTTTCAAACGATCCAATTATAGAAAGAATACTGACTCCCAGATGTGCCCTTACCGCTGCGGAATATCTGGCGTATGAGAAGAATATGCATATACTTGTTATTCTGACTGATATTACTTCATACTGTGAGGCACTAAGAGAATTTTCATCTTCAAAAGGTGAAATACCGGGAAGAAAGGGTTATCCTGGTTATCTGTATTCTGATTTGGCTTCTCTCTATGAAAGGGCAGGAATCGTTGAGGGCTCTTTAGGAAGTGTCACTCAGATTCCAATTCTTACAATGCCTAACGATGATATTACACATCCGATACCTGATCTTACGGGATATATTACCGAAGGACAGATAGTACTTGACAGAAGCCTTGACCAGACAGGAATTTATCCTTCAGTTTCTGTTCTTCCGTCTCTTTCAAGACTTATGAAAGATGGTATAGGCGAAGGCTATACCAGAGGTGATCACTCGGCAGTTGCAAATCAGCTTTTTGCAGCTTATGCTAAAGTACAGGACGCAAGATCACTGGCGTCTGTTATAGGAGAAGAGGAACTTTCTGATACAGACCGTCAGTATATAAAATTTGGTGTTCAGTTTGAAAAGCATTTTGTTAATCAGGGCTTTGATGAGGACAGAACTATTGATGAAACCCTTGAGCTCGGCTGGGATCTGCTTTCTCTTCTGCCTCTTTCCGAACTTGACAGAATAGACGAAAAGCTATTGAATGAAAAATATGATTCGTCAAGAGCAGGGAGATTTGCTCTGTAAAAGGAGGCTGAAATCAGATGGCAGAACAAATTTTTCCTACTAAAGGAAATCTTATAAAGGCAAGAAAAACTCTCTCACTGTGTCGGCTCGGATATGACCTTATGGACAGGAAAAGGAATATTCTTATAAGGGAAATGATGAACCTTATGGATAAGGCAAAAGCTTTGAGGGGAACAATTGAGGATACCTATAAAGAAGCTTATGAGGCTCTTCAATATGCTAATATTACCCTTGGAGTAATTGATAAAATAGCTGAAAGTATTCCGGCTGAAAATGGCATAACTGTTTCGTATAGAAGCGTAATGGGAGTAAGCATACCGAAGGTTTCCATAAAACAGCCGGATGTCAGAGAAATACCTTATGGATTTTATTCGACAAACTCTCAGCTTGATAAGGCTTATGTGTCATTTTCCAGAGTTAAGGAAATAACTATTGTTTTGGCAGAAGTGGAAAACTGTATTTTTCGTCTTGCGGCTGCAATAAAAAAGGCCCAGAAACGTGCTAATGCTCTTCAAAATATACTTATACCAAGATATGAGGATATGGTAAAGTACATTGTGGATAGTCTTGAAGAAAAAGAGCGTGAAGAATTTTCAAGACTTAAAGTTATTAAAGCTTATAAAACCAGAAAATAAATGTTTTTCTTGTGCCGGCCTTAAATTTCAGAAAAATTAATTTGTATAAATGAAAATACATTTTCAGGTTTAATGGACTTTTTTATAAGCATATCCCTTATTCTTTCTGCAATTAAAATATCCGTTGATATATCTCTGACATGGTTTATATTATGTATGTCCGATGCCGCAATTCCGTAAGTAAAAGCTGAGTCGGAATCAATTGTAATTTCTTCCCTGAATATGCTGTAAACCACCTTTCCGTCAGCGCTTATACTTGCAGATACGATTTCATAATTTGAATTGATCATGATAACAAATCCTCCATGTTTTTATTTTATGTATTAATTATAGCATAAAATTCGACAAATGAGTTACACAGTTATCGCATATTTCGACAATTTATTTGAGATAAAAAAACTCCTTTAACAAGGAGCTTTTTTATAGAAATTTATATAGTTTCTGGTATTCTTTAGGAGTCATTCCGGTATATTTTTTAAACACCTTTGTAAAATAACTTTGTGAACTGAAATGAAGTATATAGCTGATTTCAGTGGAAGATTGTGATGAAGACCTTAGCATACCTTCAGCAGCCTTAATTTTTTGCTTAATTATGTACTCACTGATATTTAAACCGACCTCAGATTTAAAAAGCCTTGATAAATAGGAAACGCTTAAAGAAAGAAAGTCAGCTACTTCTTGTATCATTATTTTTTCAGTGATGTGACTGTTTATATAATTTATTGCCTTGACTATTTGTTTGGAATAAATATTGCGGGTTTTAATGCTGTTCATTTTTTTAGTAAAGCTTGTTATCATATCAAAATGTATTTTATGGATTTCCTCTTCGCAGAGACATTCATCTGTTTTTAAAATATAACTGTCGCTTAAATTATAAGCCTCTTCAGACGGCATACCGCCGTTTATGCAAAATCTTGTAATCATTGCTACGGAAATTATCATGTGATATTTAAGATTTCGCAATGGATCCTTGCTGAGTGTTCCATAGCCTTCACTGCATAGTGATGTAGAAAAGAATTTAACCTTTTCCAAATCACCTTCACATATACTTTCATAGAATTTTATTTCACGGTCAAAGGGGGCATGTATAAAAATATCTTCCATATGTTCCTCCATTCCTGAAGAAATGAATTTTATCTTTACTTATAATATCATATAAATAAGTATAAATCAATAGTAAAAAAAGAGCTTAATTCAAGCTCTTTTTTTACAATAAGTGTGTGTTAATATAAAAGATTATGGGTTTGATTTGTATGTTGCCCACTGATATTTTGCAGTGAGCGGTGTGGTTCCGTTAAAAGCGTTCAGCCAATCATCGACTCCTATTCCTGGCCATACATTCATCATTATTTTGCCCTGAGTTGACGGTATATTATCATATGCCGTATATACAGCCTTGCCGTCCACATACCATGTTATATGATCAGGCTGCCAGTCAAAACCATATTTATGGAATCCTTCTGAAGCGTCAAATCCGAGATCATACATATATTCATGATTTCCTACACCGTTTGTATAGTAATTTAACTGTACTTTAGTTGTATCCTTACCAAGTATTTCAATATCAATTTCGTCCCAAGGATTATTATCAGACGGTCCGGTATAAGTAAAGAACGATGATACTACGCCGTTATTTTTAATAGCCTGCATAGAAGTTTCATAGTATCCATATCCGTAGAATCCCTTGGTTCTGTATTCAGCTCCGGAATAATTGTATGTACCTGTTTTGTCTTCGTCAATTGTAAGGTTTAGAACATTATCTTTTAATACTGCATTGCTGCCATACCAGCCGCAGTCAAAGCAGCTTCCGTTTGTCCAGCCGTCGGAGGCTTCAAAGTATGAGGAAGCTCCTTTTCTAAAATCAGCAATCATATCTGCTGACTGGTCGGGTTCAAGAGATTCAACTGGAGAATCTGGTTTTGAAGGTGAATCAGGAACTGATAATTGTGTTCTTTTTAGGATACAAAGGTCCATTGCATTAACAGAACCGTCATTGTTCATATCAGCATTGTTCCACTGTTGTGAATTTAGGTCAGCAAGCTTTACAAGATATTTTTCAAGTAATTTAATATCGGAAGCATCAACCTTACCGTCATCATTAACGTCTCCCTTTAAAGAGGAAGATCCTGTACTATTATCTGTCAATGCCATCAAATAAATTAAAGGTGAATTCCAGTATGTTGTTATTTCATTTGTTGAGTAGCTCTCAGAATGGTCAATATAGCATTTAGCGTCAGGCATTCCTACAAGATAAGCCTTTGCTGCGCTGTCTTCCTTAGCGGAATTTACGCCGCCAACCAGCATACCCTTCATTGCAGTGCCTTTTGAAATGGATGGTCTGTGATGTGGATTTTCCGGTGAAACAGTGCCGAAGCCTGTTACAAAGCATACGCCGTTTGGATTTTTACCAAGTAAGTAATTAAGATTTCCGGCAGCGGCTTTGAAGTAGTTTTCATCTCCTGAGAGCTCATAAGCAAGACCGAGTATAACGCCTGCATTTGCAACAGTCATATTGCTGCCCCAGTTGAATTTGGTAACTGCTACTTCAAAAGGACTTGAATTTGTACGGTTCAAGAAAGTTTTTGCCTGTGTGAGGACAATATTTTTAGCATTTTTGTATATTGTAGAATTAGTGTCGATACCATCCATAGTCAAGAGTGCTATGCTTCCGTAATCACCTACTGTAGACCAGTCCATGCCTGTTCTTACATACAAATTTTCAAGTGCTGTCTGATATTTTGTATTACCAGTTGCACGGTAAAGCTGAGCAGCTGCCCAGTAACGTTCGTCAGTATCGTTAGTATCTCCGTAGTCACCGGTTGTTATATCAGTAGGATTCTTGAAGATAAGATTCGGATTGGCTTCAAGGAATGCCCAAGCTTTTTCAGCAGCTGCAAGACAAGTTTCTGCAAATTGTTTGTCAATATCGTTATAAAATTCATATGCCATTGCCATAGCGCCGCAGAAGTCTGCGGTAGCAGTAGTTGAAACCGGTGTAACTATAAGTTCTTCGGTTTCCTTTTCAGGCATTATGTAACCTGGGAAGCTTTCGCATGTTACCTTATGGTAAACTCCTCCGGTAGAGGACTGCATTTTAAGCAGCCATTCAAGATCAAACCTTACTTCATCAAGAACATCAGGAATGCCGTTTCCGCTTTCAGGAATACCAATGTTGTCGCTGAACAGTGTTGGATTTGCGTTATAGGCGTTGAGAACATCAGCAATTGTTTTTGCAGCCGGAACGACATATCTGCCGTAGTCGCCGGCGTCATGCCAACCGCCGCTGACATCTATAAATTCATTTGTACCGTAGATTCTTGCTTTAGTGGAATGACAAGCAGGATGACTGAATGTATTGTCCTTAACTTCTGTTCCGCATCTCTGGAGATAGAGCATACGGACTGTTTCGTCCATCAGATTGCTGTAAACGTCATCGCCGATAGTAAATTCATATGAATCGTCAAGATTTCCGCAGGTAATATAGTATGTGCCTGGTTCTGTAACGCTTGAGAAATCGCCGAGCCAATTTACTTCACCAGCGCTGGTATTATTCTTTTCGCCGTAAAGCGGTCCTGTAAGGACAGTTTTTCCGGTTTTGGAGTTTATAACAGAAAATTCTTTTTCATTGGTTATACCTCTGAATACAGCAATTTTTTCTCTGTCCGGCTTATAGCCTACCTGATTAATAACGATAGGCGGTTCATATGTTCTTATTGAAGAATAGTCAACATTGCTGTCGTCTACAAGTTCAAGAACAACATTGTCAAGATAAATAGTATGCGGACCGAGTTCATCGCCTTCATTACCGCAGTTGAAAACAAATTTGGACATTATATCCGTATCAGCCTTCATGGTAAATTCATAATCGACCTTCTGAGTTTGGTTTGTAAGATTTAGGGTCTTATGAGTATATGATTGATATGTACCGCCGTTTTGCTGAATCATAGCTTCAACTTTTCTGTTTACAGTTGAAGAAATTTCATATGAAATGTGATACACACCATTTTTGTACAAAGGAACTATATCATAGTACATCTGTACTGAATAAGAAAGCTTGCCGATTGATGATACGTTGAGTGCAAGGCGTCCATTGTCAGTAGACAGAGCTGCACTGCCTCCGCTTTCTTTATAAATGCCCCAGTCCTTTGTTCCAGTGTCAAATGTCGAGTTGCTGATTATGTTTGTGTACTCTGCAAAGCTTACATTTGAAGCAGGTACAGCAATTAAAGCAGAAGCCATAACTGTTGATACTGCAAATGCAGCAAATTTTTTTAGCTTCATATTAAAACCTCCTGTTTATTTAGATATTTTCGTAAATTTATATCAATATTTTACTTCTATTTGTAGTGAAAGTATACATGGATTTTGATAAAAAGGGTAAAATATTGACCTGCATTAATAATTTAATGCAGGTCAATATTTATAACTGTTCTGAATGGTTAATCGTAGGACTTATTTCTAAACTGTACAGGCGTTTTACCAGTAATTCGTTTAAACTGCCGTATAAAATAAGATGTGCTGCTGTATCCGCAGATATGAGATATTTCATCAATAGAGAGCTTGGAAAGCTTAAGGAGATTTGAAGCATACTGGATTCTGCTTCGTATAACATCTTGTGAAATGCTTGTACCAAATGTATCATTGTAAACGTGCTGAAATCGTGAACGGCTTAGTCCGAGCTCTGTTGCCAAACTGTCGATATTCCATTCCTTTGGCGGATTACGGTAAATATTTTCACGTATCCAAATTAAATGCTTGATGTATGAAGATTCTGAAAGCGCCGATTCCGGTCTTCCTGTTTCTATATGTTCACTAAGCTTATATAGAAGAATCCGGACATAGTGATTTACAACCTCCATACGGTGCAGGCGATCCGAGTGATATTCATAGCTTATAGAACGAAGGAGCATTGAAACGGATGATATATCCCCTATATCTGTTAACCTGTTTATTGGAATTTTTAGTTGATTTATAAGTTGTATGTCGTCCTTATCTGCGTCAAATAGCATCCAGTCATTTATATATTCTACATTGTCCGCTTTATGATATATCGGGCACTGTGGAGTATAAATTATAAATGAATTGCCTTTTGTATGAATTTCTTTTCTGTCATTTATGAATACGGCAGGAGTCTTTACGATCAGAAGGAGCCAGTAGTCTGTTCCGTCAGGTCTGTCATTAACAAATGAAGCATCATGCTTGTGATGATACCCGATATCAATCATTTTCATACATGCACACCCCTTTTTGAGTAAGTTTAGCATATTATAATATAAATTTCAAGTATTTTAATATTTTTTGGGTATTTAGCACAAAAGTGTTATAAAAACAGCATATTATTGTATTGACAAAAAACTAATCTGGAATTAGAATTAATATAGCGGTTTAAAATAATTTTATTAATTTTATGTTTTTGGGGAAGTGATATCATATGAATTTAAAAAAAATTACGGCTGGCATTATAGCAGGAATATGCTGTACTTGTTCATTTTCTGTTTCTGAACTAACGCTGAATATGGCGTCAGCAACGGAAAATGTGGTTATGAATGACTTTGAAGTCAATTATGACGGCTGGTATGGCAATGCGGATACAGTTAAGCTTGATGCGGAAATTAATTACGGTTTTGACGGTTCAAGGGGTATGCTTGTTACCGGTCGTTTGAATTCAACTGACGGTGCAAGCTCGTCAAAAGGTTTTTATCTTTACGGAGGAATCAATTATACATACAGCGTACAGGTTTACAGTGAAACAGATGAAAAATTCAATCTTTCTCTGCTTTGCATAGATTCTGAAACAGGAGAGGAAAAATATGTTGAACTTGCAGAAAAGAATGTTAAGGCAGGAACCTGGACAGAACTTGAAGCTAATTATACTGCTCCTGCAAACAGCTATGAATTTAGAATAGATATTACAACAGACAGTACCAATGATTTCATGTTTGATAATGTTAAAGTAACAAAAAAGAAGAATGTCAAAATGAACTCAGTAAGTGCCGCTTCTGCTGATAAAGGTCTTAAAGACGAATTTGCAGGATATTTTAAGGTTGGAAATATTCTTAATAATTCAACTGTTAAAAATTCTGCCATTACTGCAACACTTCTCAAGGATTGCAACAGTATAGAATGTGAAAATGAAATGAAGCCGGATGCAACTCTTGTTCAGTCCCAGTGCAGCGGTACAAATATAGGAGTATCACTTAATAATGCCGCAAGTATCATGGATTTCTGCGTACAGAACGGTATCGGCATGAGAGGACATACTCTTGTATGGCACAGCCAAACTCCGGTTTGGTTCTTTAAGGAGAACTTTAATGCAGGCGGCGCCTGGGTCTCTGAATCAGTTATGGACGCACGTATGGAAAGCTATATAAAAAATATGTTTGCCGCAATTAAACAGCAGTATCCGTCACTTGATTTGTATGCATATGATGTTGCAAACGAGTGTATCAGCGATGACTCAAACAGAACAGCTAATTTCGGCGGTTCAAGAGAACCAGGAGAAAATACAGGTAACGGTCATTCGCCTTGGGTTCAGGTTTACGGAGATAATGATTTTGTAGAGAAGGCTTTTAGATTTGCAAGAAAATATGCGCCTTCAAGTTGTGAGTTATATTACAACGATTACAATGAATACTGGGATCACAAAAGGGATTCCATTTACAGTATGTGCAAATCACTCTACGAAAAAGGACTTCTTGACGGTATTGGAATGCAGTCTCATATAAATGCTGATTACGAAGGCTTTTCCGGGGTAACAGCTTATACTGCAGCTATGAAAAAGTATCTTTCAATCGGTTGTGATGTTCAAATTACTGAACTTGATATAAGCATTGAAAACGGCAAGTTTACAGCCCAGCAGCAGGCAGATAAGTATAAGGCGATCTTCCAGGCAGCAATGGACTGGAACAGTAATCCTGCTTCAAACGGCAGAGTAACAGCAGTATGCATTTGGGGTCCTAATGATGCAAATACATGGATCAAGACGGAAAATGCTCCGCTTCTGTACGATACTAATAATCAGCCTAAGCTTGCTTATACAACACTTACATCTATGATTCCTGAATCAGAGTGGGGAAGCGGAGGAGGAAATACAAAACCAAATGAATACGGCTGGTACTTCCACAGCACCTTTGAGGGAAGTACAGATGACTGGAAACCAAGAGGCGGTACAGAACTTCTCACAAGCGGAAGAACTGCTTATGTGGGAGATGAATCACTTCTTGTGTCAGGACGTACGGAACCTTGGAACGGAGCATATATAGCTCTTAACAGTGCAGCTTTTGTACCTGGTAATTCATATAGCTTCAGCGTACATGCAGCATATTTTGACGGCGGAAGAACAGAACCGTTTTATCTGAAGCTTCAGTATAAGGATACAGACGGAGAAACTCACTATGATACTGTGGCAGAAGCATCTGCTATCCAGGGAGAATGGGTTCAGCTTGCTAATAAGAGTTTTAAGATTCCTGAAAATGCATCAGAAATGCAGCTTTATGTTGAAACAGCAAAGAGCATTTATAATTTCTATATAGACGAGGCAATTGGCGCAGTTGACGGAACAACTATTATCGGCGAGGGTTCTCAGAAAATTATTCTTGGCGACGTGAATATGGACGGCGTTATCAATGCTTTTGATCTTTGCCTTGCAAAGCGTGGAATTATGAATGGATTTTCAGGCAGTGCAGCAGAAATCAGCGCAGATGTTGATCAGAGCGGAAAAGCTGATGCTGAGGATGCAGCATATCTTGCGGAATTTCTGACAAAAAAAATTACTGAATTTCCGGTTGCTGAGCTTGTAGTAGACAGAGAAAAAATGGACGCACTTTTTTCCGGAATAAACTTGGCGTCAAGCTATAAAAAAGAAGGAGAAAATAATCCGCTGTTTACCCAGCGTTTCGGCGCAGACCCAGGGGTAATGGAATATAACGGAAGAGTGTATGTATATACTACAAACGATGTTATCGAATATGACAGTAACGGCAATGTTGCTGAAAATACATACGCATTGATCAATAAAATTAACTGTATTTCTTCTGACGATATGGTTAACTGGACAGATCACGGAGCAATTGAAGTTGCCGGCTCAAACGGCGTTGCAAAATGGGCTAATTGTTCATGGGCTCCATGTGCAGCACACAAGACTATTAATGGAAAAGAAAAGTTTTTCCTATATTTCTGCAACGGAGGAAACGGAGTAAGCGTTCTTACAGCAGACAGTCCAATAGGTCCATGGACTGATCCCCTTGGAAAAGCTTTAATAACCAGAGCTACACCTAACTGTTCAGATGTCGTGTGGCTGTTTGATCCGGCAGTATTTGTAGATGATGACGGAACTGGTTATCTATGCTTCGGCGGAGGTGTTCCGGAAGGGCAGGAGGCTCATCCAAAGACATCAAGAATCGTTAAACTTGGAAGTGATATGGTAAGCCTTGACGGTGTTCCTCAGACAATAAACGCACCGTATATCTTTGAAGATTCCGGAATTAATAAAATAGGTGATAAATATTACTATACCTATTGTTCAAACTGGAATACAAGCGGCAACAGCTATGGACTTACCAGCGGGGCTATTGAATATATGGTAAGTGATAATCCTATGGGACCATATACATACGGCGGAGAGCTGTTTAGAAATCAGGGCGTTTTCTTTGGACATTATGGCAATAACCATCACTCAATAGTGGAGCACAATAATCAGCTTTATCTTGTATATCATTCACGTCCTGTTGAAGCTGTTATGGGTATAAGCGGAAATTACAGAAGTCCTCAAATTGATAAAATTACTGTTAACGGAACAAAGCTTGAAAGCGTTACCGGTACAATGAAGGGAATTTCTCAGCTTAAAAAGCTTAATCCTTATAATAAGGTACAGGCTGAAACTATATCTGATCAGGCTGGAATAAATGTTCGTGGATTAGGTGATACAATTATAACTGATATTGAAAGCGGTGATTGGATTAAGGTTTCCGGAGTTGATTTTTCAAAGGGTACGTTTTCAATTACTATAAAAGCAGCGTCTAAAAACGGAGGAGCTGTAAAGATATGTACAGGGAACGCATCTGCAAAGGCGTCCGGATATGTTGAAATTCCGTCAACAAGCGGTACATTTACTGAAATTACAGTTCCGGTTGATAATATAAGCGGTACTCAGGATATTTATTTTGTATTCAGCGGAAATGTTGAATTGGATTACTGGTATTTCTCTTAATTTAAGATTTAATTATAAATAAAAAAGCCTGAGGTAATCTCAGGCTTTTTTACTTATACTATTTGTTATTTTTTTCAGATTCATCTGAAAGGTATTTTTCCACTATAAATTTAGGACGTTTTTTAGTTTCAAGATAAACCTTGCCGATATATTCACCTATAATACCGATAGCAAGAAGCTGAAGACCGCCCAAGGACCAGATTGATAAAATCATTGAAGTCCAGCCAGTTTCTGTTTCTCCCATAAAGTGGCGCACAAGGGAATACACGAGCATTATGATACTGATAATAAAAATCAGTCCGCCCAATAGGGAAATAAATTTAATTGGCTTAGTTGAAAGCGATGTTATGCCCTCCCATGCAAAAGCCAGCATTTTCTTTAGCGGATATTTTGATTCACCAGCAAATCGTTCTTTACGTTCATAGTAAACTTTATCGCTTTTGTATCCAATCATGGGTACTACTCCGCGAAGAAATAAATTAACCTCTTCGAAGCTTTGCAGTCCCTCAAGAGCTTTTCTGCTCATTAAACGGTAGTCGGCGTGATTGTATACTATTTCCGCACCCATTGAATTGATCAGTTTATAAAAACCTTCTGCGGTAATTTTTTTAAAAACAGTATCTTTTTTTCTTGCGCTTCTCACTCCGTAAACAACATCGCAGCCTTCGTGATACTTATCAACCATTTCATCAATAGCGTTAATATCGTCCTGAAGATCGGCGTCGAGGGAAATGGTAATGTCGCAATGATCCATAACAGTCATAAGTCCGGCAAGAAGTGCATTCTGATGTCCCTTATTGCGAGTAAGTTTTATTCCTTGAAAGATCTTGTTTTGCAGGTGCAGGTGAGAGATCATTTCCCAGGTTTTATCCTTTGATCCGTCATCAACAAATACAATTCTGCTTTCTGGAGAGATTTTTTCATTTAATATAAGATGATTAAGTTTTTCCTTTAGTTGTCTTGATGTTTCAGGAAGAACTTTTTCTTCATTGTAACAAGGGATTACGAGATACAAGATGTCCATTATATTTTCCTCCGTAATTTATGCAGTAAAAGATTAAAGGGCAATAAAAATACTTTATTAGATCACAGAAAATGCCTGCTTCAGATCTTCAATTATATCGTTGACATTTTCGAGACCTACTGAAAAGCGTATCATACCAGGGTCAATGCCAGCTGCGATAAGCTGTTCTTCAGTTAGCTGTCTATGAGTAGCAGACGCCGGATTTAATACGCAGGTACGTATATCAGCAACATGTACTTCATTTGAAGCAAGCTTTAATGCGTCCATGAATTTAACGGCTGTTTTTCTTCCGCCTTTTACTGAAAAGCTTATTACACCGCATACTCCGTTGGGAAGATATTTTTCTGCCAGTGCATGATAAGGATCGCTTTCGAGTCCGGCGTATCTTATAGAAGTTACCTTTCCGGTTGATTCAATGAACTTAGCAACGGCAAGACCGTTTTCGCAGTATTTCGGCATTCTGACAGCAAGTGTTTCAAGACCTAAATTAAGAAGGAAAGAACTGTTGGCAGCAGGATAGCATCCGAAGTCACGCATAAGCTGCATTCTTGCTTTAATTATGTAAGGCGCTGCCGGATATTTTTCAGTGTATACTATTCCGTGATAGCTTTCATCTGGTTCAGTCAGTCCAGGAAAACGACCGGAAGCCTTCCAGTCAAATTTTCCGCTGTCGACAATAACACCGCCGACCTGAACAGCATGACCGTCCATGTACTTTGAAGTGGAATGGATAACAATGTCTGCTCCCCATTCAATCGGTCTGCAAAGCACCGGAGTGGCAAAGGTATTGTCTACAATAAGCGGGATTCCTGCGGAATGAGCGGCTGAAGCCCATTTTTCTATGTCAAGTACAGTAAGAGCAGGGTTGGCGATTGTTTCACCAAAAATACATTTTGTATTAGGCTTAATAGCCGCCTTTATTTCTTCTTCAGAAGCATCAACATCAATAAAAGTACATTCTATACCCATCTTTTTAAATGTGAATGCAAATAGATTTACAGTTCCTCCATAAATTGAGGAGCTGGAAATAAAATGATCTCCTGCATCACAAATGTTTAGTATTGACAGCATTGAAGCCGCCTGTCCGGAAGATGTGCACATTGCAGCAGCTCCGCCCTCAAGTGCAGCAATTTTCTTTTCAACGGCGTCGGTAGTAGGATTTTCAAATCTTGAATAAATCATTCCAAGTGTCGGATCGTCAAAAACATCGGCAACAGCGTCAGTTGAATTATAAACGTATGTAGTACTTTGGTATATAGGCATAACACGGGGTTCACCGTTTTTAGGAGAATAACCTTCGTGCAGAACCTGAGTTTCGATTTTCATGATGTCTAATTCCTTTCAAAAACTAATACATATATAAAATTATATCATGACTTTATCATCATGTCAATAATATAAACAGATTGTTTGTTTATACATTTTTATTAGAAATAATGTTTTTATCATGGATTGTATTCTTAATGCATAATAATCTAATGTATTATAAATTTAAAATAATAATTCTTTATAAAAAATCTAATAAAATATTGATTTTTTTGTTGCAAAAAAAGGTTGAAAATGATATAATATAGGTATATGCGTAATTTATTGTTTTAAGCCGCCGGAAGAAAATTTACTGCGGCAGAATGGAGAATCTGATGAAGCGTTTTATTGACTTATTGCTTCGTTCAATTATGACTGGTTTTGCAATCGGTTTAGGCGGAGTAGTGTTTCTTTCATGTGAAAATAAGTATATAGGTTCATTTTTGTTCGGAATGGGTCTTTTTGTAATCCTTTCTTTTGGATTTAATCTTTTTACGGGTAAGGTAGGGTATGCCGTTGAAAACAAACCTTCATACATACTTGATCTTGCAGTTATCTGGATTGGAAATCTTATAGGAACTGCTGTTATGGGCGGAATGATTTTATGTACAAGAATTGCAAATATAAAGGAAAGAGCGTCAGCGGTCTGTAAGATAAAATTTGATGATAATCTTCTCAGTATTTTTATACTTGCATTTTTCTGTGGAATACTTATGTTTATAGCAGCGGATGGATTTAAGAAAATAGAAAATCCTGTTGGAAAGATACTCGCAGTGTTTCTTCCGGTAATGGTATTTATTCTCAGCGGATATGAGCATTGTATTGCCAATATGTTTTATTTTACTATAGCAAAAGCATGGTCTTTAAATACAGTTGGCTATCTTGCAGTAATGACTCTTGGAAACGCTGTGGGAGGCATGTTAATTCCTTTTGTACGTAAAGGTTTTATAACTGAAAAAAAAGCCGTTCAGAAATGAACGGCTTTTTTCAATTTAATACGGCTATTCCTATGTTTAGATATGCGGCAAAAGCTACCCAAAGCAGATATGGTATATTTATGTATGCAGCTGCTGGACGTATTTTGTGAAATGATACTATCATAGCAACGATTAATATAATGAGCAGAATTATTACTGCAACTGACGCCGATAAAAGCTTGAACCGGAAAAATATTATACTCCACATAAAGTTAACAAAGAGCTGAGCTGTATAAATCAGATACGGGATTTTTTTATTTTTATCAGGTGAATCAGCAGAGTAGATAAGAAAAGCAGAAATACCCATCAAAGCGTAAAGAATCGACCAGACTATTGGAAAAATCCAGCTGGGAGGAGATAAAGGAGGCTTTATAAGGGTTTGGTAGAAACCTGAAAAGTTACCGGCTATAAGTCCGGATAATGCACCTGCAAGCTCTGCTGATACAATAAATATCAGTAGTTCGGTTAATTTTATTTTTTTCATGATTAATCCTCGTTTCCCTTTTTTATTTCAGTAAAGTTTATGTATTTATTATTTTTTTATGCTAATAAAAGGAATGAAATTTTACTGCGAAATATGTATATAAAGAGGGAATTGATTTCATTGACTTTTTATTTTTAATGATTTATAATTAAAATATAATGTTAAGTAAAATGGAAAGGCTTAAAATGAATTATAAGTACAAAAAAATAACTGTTCTTACCGGTCACTATGGATGCGGAAAGACAAATCTTGCAGTAAATCTTGCTCTTGATATGGAGCAATATGGTAAGGTTTCAGTTGTAGATATGGATATTGTTAATCCGTATTTCAGGGCTGCTGATTTTAAAGGTAAGTTTCCGGAAAGTAATATTGAGATTATATGTCCCCCATATGCAAATACAAATCTTGATATTCCGGTGCTTAATTTTGATATAGAGAGAATTGCAAAAGAGTCAGATTTCGTTGTTATTGACGTTGGAGGAGATGACGCCGGTGCATATGCACTGGGACGTTACCGCAGTGTTTTTGAAAAGTATGCCGGCGAAACAGAAATTATATATGTTTTCAGTATGTACAGAGGTCCGAAAATTACTGCTGAGGAAACGGCTGAAATTATGTACGAAATAGAAAATGCTTGTAAAATAAAATGTACAGCCCTTGTAAATAATTCAAATTTAGGCGCTGAAACGGTTTATAGAACAGTGGGAGAATCAGAAGAATTTTCGTGTAAAGTATCTGAGTTAACAGGCTTGCCCCAGATATTCAGATGTGTTCCGGCTGATATTAAAGAAAACGGAAATAATGATTTTCCTGTAAGAAGACTGGTCAGGCTTCCGTGGGAATAGTCATGTTGTTATATTGGAGTGTTTGATATGATAAAAATTAATTTTGAACGGTGCAAGGGATGCGGACTTTGCAGTGATGTTTGTCCTAAGAAGATTATCGTTATACAGCATGATAAGCATAATGCAAAAGGATATTATACCGCTTCTTGTACTGCAAATGATAAGTGCATAAGCTGTGCGATGTGTGCTATGATGTGTCCGGACTGTGTAATTACAGTTGAAAAGTGAGGTATGAAAAGTGGAAAAGGTTTTAATGAAAGGAAACGAAGCTTTGGGAGAAGCTGCAATGCGTGCCGGCTGTAAATGTTTTTTCGGCTATCCGATCACTCCTCAGACAGAGCTTTCTGCCTATCTTGCGAAGCATATGGCTAAAAGAGGCGGAACATTTCTCCAGGCAGAAAGTGAAATTGCCGCTGTCAATATGGTTCTCGGAGCAAGCTCATGCGGAGTAAGAGCAATGACTTCCAGTTCATCTCCGGGAATATCGCTTAAAAGCGAGGGAATATCTTATATTGCAGGTTCTGATCTTCCATGCGTTATAGTGAATGTCCAGAGGGGCGGTCCTGGTCTTGGAGGTATTCAGCCGTCTCAGTCTGATTACTGGCAGGCTACAAAGGCTTTGGGACATGGTGATTTTCAGCTTCTTGTATATGCTCCGGCGTCTGTTCAGGAAACTGTGGACATGACGTTTAAGGCATTTGATGAGGCTGACAGATACAGAATGCCTGCAATGATTCTTTCAGACGGATTGCTTGGGCAGATGATGGAACCAGTCATGTTTCCGGATATAGTGCCGGACATTCCTGAAAAGCCGTGGGCTTGCTGCGGACATAAAAATAAAAGAGAACATAATATTATAAATTCTCTGTATCTTAAGCCCGATGAACTTGAAAATTCAGTACTTGAAAGATATAAGAGATATGATGCTGTAAAGCGTGAATGTACAGACGCTGAAGCCTATCTTTGTGATGATGCAGAGATCGTAATTACGGCATACGGAGCATCTGCAAGAGTGGCTAAATCCGCTGTTAATGGGGCAAGAGAAAAGGGAATAAAAGCAGGTCTTTTCAGACCTAAGACGCTTTATCCTTATCCTGTAAATGAAATTAATGAAGCCTGCCGAAGTGCTAAGACAGTGCTTAGCGTTGAAATGTCAATGGGACAGATGGTTGATGATGTTAAGCTTGCTCTGAATTGCCGTATTCCTGTTGAATTTTTCGGTAGAACAGGAGGAATAATCCCAACACCGTCAGAAGTTTTGGAAAAGATTGAATCCTTAAGTGAAAGGAGCAGATAGAAATGGCTGTGGTTTTTGAAAGACCCCATGCACTATGCGATGTTGCCAATCATTATTGTCCTGGCTGTACACACGGAATTATACACCGTCTTGTGGCTGAGGTTATTGATGAAATGGGAATCGAAGGGGATACAGTAGGGATTTGTCCGGTAGGCTGTTCCGTTATGGCATATGATTATTTTAACTGTGATATGATCGAAGCTCCCCATGGAAGAGCTCCGGCTGTTGCAACGGGAGTAAAGAGAGCTAAACCGGATTCAGTAGTCTTTACTTATCAGGGGGACGGCGACCTTGCAGCTATCGGAACCTGTGAAACAGTTCATGCTGCTGCAAGAGGAGAAAATATAACTGTTATATTTGTTAATAATACAATTTACGGAATGACAGGCGGACAAATGGCGCCTACCACGATTCCGGGGCAGGTGACACAGACAACTCCTTATGGACGTGATCCGAAATTGCAGGGATTTCCGTTAAAGGTTTGTGAGCTTCTTGCTCAGGCTGACGGAACTGCACTGGCTCAGAGAGTGTCGGTAGACAGTATTCCTCATATCCGTGAAGCTAAAAAAGCTATACGCAAGGCTTTTGAAAATCAGGTGAATAAGCGTGGATTTTCAATTGTAGAGATTCTTTCTACCTGTCCGACGAACTGGGGAATGACTCCTTTGGAGGCTCTTGAAAGAGTGCGAACAGACATGATACCATATTATCCTCTTGGAGTTTATAAGGATAAGACTGTTTGGAACGGAGAAGAAGACAAATAATAATACCTGAAAGGAAATCTTAAACTATGCTGACTGAAATGATTTTTTCGGGATTCGGGGGACAGGGAATACTTTTTGCCGGGAAATGTCTTGCGTACAGTGCAATGATTCTCGGCGCTGAAATATCCTGGCTGCCTTCCTATGGACCTGAAATGAGGGGCGGAACAGCAAACTGTTCGGTGTGCATATCTGATGAGCCAATCGGGTCGCCGTTGGTTACAGAACCGGATATACTAATTGCAATGAATACTCCGTCATTTGATAAATTTGAACCGGCTGTCAAACCAGAAGGCGTAATCATTGTTGACAGCAATATGACTGAACGGAAATCCAAACGAAAAGATATAAATTGTTTTTATGTTCCGGCAGCACAGATGGCTCAGGAAAATGAGCTTGCCGGAATGGCAAATATAATTTTGCTCGGTAAGCTGATAAAAGAATGTCCGGATAAATTAAACGGAGTTACTGCTGAAACGGCAGAGAAAGCGTTCAGAAAGATAATTCCGGTATCCAGGGAAGCTATGATTCTTAAGAATATTTCTGCTCTTACTCTTGGTATGACGTGTTGATTTTATTAAAAAAATATGCAAACATTGTTTAATAAAAAAAGAAAAATAGACTTTAAAATTAATTTTTCAAGAAAAAATTTAAAATTACTATTGACAGAACTAAAATAATAGTGTAATATAATACATGAAACATAATCTTTTGGATATAATTAAATATTGGGCAATGAAGCTCACTTAAGCTATGGTATAATACTGTGGCTTGGGTGAGTTTTTGTTTTTTGGCGGGATTTAAGATTATGATACTATATTTTTATAAAGGAGAAGTGGCTACTATGGATAATTACAGAAATCAGGAGCCTTTCGCAAAGCAGGGACTTTATGATCCTCGTTTTGAGCATGAAAACTGCGGTATTGGTGCAGTAGTTAATATGAGCGGCAAGAAAGATCATAAGGTTGTTGACAGCGCTCTTAAAATTGTCGAAACCCTTGAGCACCGTGCAGGCAAGGACGCCGAAGGAAAAACAGGAGACGGCGTTGGAATACTTCTTCAGATTTCTCATACTTATTTTTCAAAGGTGGCTGCCGAAATGGGCATATCAATCGGCGATAAGCGTGAATACGGTATCGCTATGTTTTTCTTTCCTCAGTCTGAGAAAAAATGCAAAAAGGCTATGGAAACTTTTGAAAAGGTTCTTAAAGAAGAAAAGCTTGAACTCCTCGGTTGGCGCCGTGTGCCTGTTAATCCTGATGTTCTCGGTACAAAAGCAGTTGAAAGTATGCCTAATATTATACAGGCATTTATCAAAAAGCCTGCAAAATGTGAAAAGGGTCTTGCATTTGACAGAAAGCTTTATATAGCAAGAATGGTTTTTGAAAAGCGTGAAAAGGAAACGTATGTTGTTTCATGTTCAAGCCGTACAATTGTTTACAAGGGAATGTTTCTTGTAAATCAGCTGAGAAAATTTTACGATGATCTTAACAGCCCTGATTATCATTCATCAATTGGTATTGTTCACTCACGTTTCAGTACAAATACTAATCCAAGCTGGCAGCGTTCTCATCCGAACCGAATGATGGTTCACAACGGAGAAATTAATACTATCACTGGTAATGTTGATAAAATGCTAAGCCGTGAATCCATTTTAAAAAGTGATTATATCGGGGACAGAATGAAGGACATCGTACCGGTACTTGATGTTACGGGTTCTGACTCAGCACGTCTTGACAATACCCTTGAATTTATGACAATGTCCGGTGTTGATCTTCCCCTTGCGATAATGGCTCTTATACCGGAACCTTGGCAGCATATTGAAACTATGAGCCGTGAAAAGCGAGCATTTTATCAGTACTATGCTACTATGATGGAACCTTGGGACGGTCCGGCTTCAATTATTTTTTCTGACGGCGATCTGCTCGGGGCAGTACTTGACCGTAACGGACTTCGCCCGTCACGTTACTATATAACGGATGACGGAAACGGCGGAAAGTATCTTATTCTTTCGTCAGAAGTTGGTGCACTTGATATTCCGGTTGAAACTATTGTTAAAAAGGAACGTCTGCATCCAGGCAAGATGCTTCTTGTGGATACGGTTAAGGGCGAACTTATTGATGATGAAAACATTAAAGACTTTTACAGCAAGCGTCAGCCTTACGGCGAATGGCTTGACCATAATCTTCACCCGCTTGATGAGCTTGCGGTTCCAAATAAAAGACCTGTAATAAATTCCGGAGAACAGCTTGAACGCCTTCAGCACGCATTTGGATACACTTATGAAACTATTTACAGCGTTATGATTCCCATGGCGCTGAACGGGTCAGAACCGACTGCGGCAATGGGTACTGATACTCCGATTCCTCCGCTGTCTAAGATGAATCCGCCTCTTTTTGATTACTTTAAACAGCTTTTTGCTCAGGTAACAAATCCGCCGATAGATTCTATCCGTGAATCTGTTATTACTGATACAACAGTGTATCTCGGAGCAGCAGGAAACATTCTTAAAGAGGAAGAAGATAACTGTTGTGTTCTGAAAGTAAAAAAACCTATTCTTACTAATTTGGACCTGTTAAAAATCAGGAAATCCAATATTCCAGGGTTAAAAACAGCGGATATTTCAATGCTGTATAAAAAAGAAGAATCACTTCATGACGCGATTGAAAATTTATATGTTCAGGCTGATAAGGCTCACGATGACGGTGCGGCTATCCTTATACTCACTGACTTGGGAGTGGATCAGGAGCATCTTGCAATTCCGTCCCTCCTTGCTGTTGCGGCTCTTGAAACTTATCTTGTAAGAACAAGAAAAAATACTGCGGTTTCGATTATTGTTGAAACGGCTGAACCGACTGAAGTTCACCACTTCGCAACACTTCTCGGATTCGGTGCAAGTGCAGTTAATCCGTATCTTGCCCTTGATACCCTTTATGATTTAACTTCCAACGGTTCTCTTGACAAGGAATATACAGAAGCATCCAATTCATATGTAAACGCCGTTATAAGCGGAATTGTAAAAATTGCTTCAAAAATGGGTATTTCTACGATTCAGTCATATCAGGGTTCAAAGATTTTTGAAGCCCTCGGTATCAGTAAAAGCGTTCGTGATGAGTTTTTCCCTGATATTGTCAGCCGTGTGGGAGGAATTGATCTTGACGATATAAGCAGACGTGTTATTTCTCTTCATGACGCTGCCTTTGACCAGTGTAATCTTTCTGTTAATGAATCAATCGAAAGTATAGGTTATCATAAGTCAAGAAGCAATCAGGAAGAACATCTTTACAATCCGCAGACAATTCATCTGCTTCAGCAGTCAGTCTGGAGAGATGATTATGAAATGTTCAAGCAGTATTCTTCATGCCTGAATGCAGAAGATAAAAATATGACTCTCAGAAGCACTCTTGACTTCAAATATGCAGAAGATGGAGGAATACCGCTGGAGGAAGTAGAAAGTGTAGAAAGCATAATGCACAGATTCAAGACCGGCGCTATGTCCTACGGTTCAATTTCTCAGGAAGCCCATGAATGTATGGCAATTGCCATGAATCGTATCGGCGGAAAGTCAAACAGCGGTGAAGGCGGAGAGGATCTGGGACGAATTGTAACAAGCGGAGGAGCTGTTGATAAATGCTCTGCTATAAAGCAGGTTGCTTCCGGAAGATTTGGTGTTACTTCAAAGTATCTGACTTCTGCAAAGGAAATACAGATCAAGATGGCTCAGGGTGCAAAGCCTGGCGAGGGAGGACATCTTCCGGCAAAGAAGGTTTATCCGTGGATAGCTAAAACAAGACATTCAACTCCGGGCGTAGCGCTTATTTCACCTCCTCCGCACCATGATATATACTCAATTGAGGATTTGGCTCAGCTTATATACGACTTAAAAAATGCCAATAAAAAAGCAAGAATTTCAGTAAAGCTTGTTTCTGAAGCTGGAGTTGGTACTATTGCGGCTGGTGTTGCAAAAGCAGGCGCCGGAGTAGTTCTAATTTCAGGTTATGACGGCGGAACAGGCGCTGCTCCCAGCAGTTCTATTCATAATGCTGGTTTGCCGTGGGAGCTTGGTCTTGCAGAAACCCACAGAACCCTCATTATGAACGGACTGCGCTCTAAAGTAGTAATTGAAACCGACGGTAAAATGATGACTGGACGTGATGTTATAATTGCGGCTATGCTCGGCGCTGAGGAATACGGATTTGCAACAGCTCCTCTCGTAACTATGGGCTGTGTGATGATGCGTGTCTGCAATCTTGATACTTGTCCTGTGGGCGTTGCAACGCAGAATCCTGAATTGAGAAAGCGTTTTAAGGGCAAGCCGGAATATGTTGTAAATTTCATGCGCTTTATTGCACAGGAAATGCGTGAATATATGGCAAGGCTTGGGGTTCATACGGTAGATGAGCTTGTGGGAAGAAGTGATCTTCTTTTCCAAAAGTCTTTCCCAGAAGGAAGCCTTGCAAGCAAAATAGATATGTCAGATATTCTTGAAAATCCTTTTATCGGATCTGATGAGGCAACTCATTTTAACCCCGATGATATATTTGATTTCAAGCTTGAGGAAACCATTGATGAAAAGGTAATTATTCCTCAGATGAAAGAGGCTCTTTCAAAGAAAGAAAAGAAAACTATTGAACTGAATGTAAACAATTTAAACCGTACTCTCGGCACTCTTTTTGGCGCTGAAATTACCAGAAAGTATAATAATACTCTTGAAGATGATACCTTTGTTGTTAAGTGTCATGGTTCGGGCGGTCAAAGCTTCGGAGCATTTATTCCTAAGGGACTGACTCTTGAACTTGAGGGCGATAGTAATGATTATTTCGGAAAAGGTCTTTCCGGAGGAAAGCTGATTGTTTATGCTCCTGAAAAGGCAAAGTACAAAGCCGATGAAAATATAATAATCGGAAACGTAGCTCTGTTCGGGGCAACAAGCGGTAAAGCATTTATTGCCGGTGTTGCAGGCGAGCGTTTCTGTGTAAGAAATTCGGGAGCGACTGTTGTTGTAGAAGGTGTGGGCGATCACGGATGCGAGTATATGACCGGAGGCTGTGCGGTTATTTTGGGTAAGACAAGCAAAAACTTTGCAGCCGGAATGAGCGGCGGTATTGCATATGTTCTTGATGAAGAATTTGATCTTTACACTAAGCTGAACAAATCTCTTGTCGGTTTCAGCAAGGTAACTGATTCGGCTGATATTGAACAGCTTAAAGCACTGATTGAGGAACATACAGAACTGACTGGCTCTGTTCGCGGTAAGGAGATACTTGATAACTTTGAACAGTTCCTGCCAAAATTCAAAAAGATTGTTCCTCACGAATATGCAAGAATGCTTAAGAGCATAAATAAATTTGAAGCTGAGGGTATGAATACGGAAGAAGCAAAAATTGAAGCTTTCTACGAAAATATAAAGTGATCTGGAGGAAATAAAATGGGAAAATCTACTGGATTTCTGGAATATGGCAGAATGGATAATGCAGGACAGGAGCCCCTGGAACGTATTAAGACATACCGAGAGTTCCATACTCCTCTGGATATGGAGGAGCGGAAAAAACAGGCGGCTCGCTGTATGGACTGCGGTGTTCCGTTTTGTCAGTCGGGTAAACCGCTTATAGGAGGAATGGTTGCGGGCTGTCCGCTTAATAATCTTTGTCCTGAATGGAATGATCTTATTTATAAAGATAATATGGAAGGGGCAGTTAAGCGTCTTTTGCTTACAAACAGCTTTCCTGAGTTTACAGCAAGAGTTTGTCCGGCGTTGTGTGAAAAGTCGTGTACCTGCGGACTGCACGGTGATCCTGTTACAGTTAAGGAAAATGAATATGCAATAATTGAATATGCCTTTGAAAACGGACTTATTAAGCCTCAGATCCCTGCTGTGCGTACAGATAAGAAAATTGCTGTTATCGGTTCGGGGCCTGCTGGCCTTGCGGCTGCCCAAAGACTGAATAGGAGAGGTCATAATGTAACTGTTTTTGAACGTGAAGACCGTATCGGCGGACTTCTTATGTACGGTATTCCGAATATGAAGCTTGAAAAAAATATTATCGACAGACGTGTAAAGCTTATGGAAGAGGAAGGTGTTGTATTCCGTACAAATGCTGATGTCGGAAATAATATTTCGGCTGAGGAAATAAAAAGCCGATTTGACGCAGTAATTTTGTGCTGTGGTTCGTCTAATCCAAGAAATATTCAGGCGCCCGGCAGAGATGCAAACGGTATTTATTATGCACTGGATTTTCTTAAGGCTACTACTAAAAGTCTGACAAATTCCAATCTTTCAGACGGATACTATATAAGTGCTAAATATAAAAATGTAATTGTTATAGGCGGCGGTGATACAGGAAATGATTGTGTCGGAACTTCAATTCGTCATGGCTGTAAATCGGTGGTTCAGCTTGAAATGATGCCTAAACTTCCGGATTCCCGTGCTGAAGATAATCCATGGCCTGAGTGGCCTAAAGTCTGCAAGACAGACTATGGTCAGGAAGAAGCAATAGCTGTATTTGGAAGAGATCCGAGAATCTATCAGACAACAGTAAAGCAGTTTATAAAAAACGAATCCGGAAATATTTGTGCTGTTGAAACAATTAAGCTTCAGCCTGTCAAGGATGATGCTTCCGGCAGAATAAGAATGGAAGAAATTCAAGGAAGCGAACAGATTCTTCCGGCAGACTTGGTTCTTATTGCGGCTGGATTTTTAGGTTCTGAATCATATATTACAAATGCATTTGGAGTTAAAACAGACGGACGTACAAATGTTCTTACTGATTCGCCGGAAAAATATCAGACAAGCGAAGAAAAAATATTTACAGCAGGGGATATGCACAGAGGACAATCGCTTGTTGTATGGGCAATCCGTGAAGGACGTGAAGCCGCTAAAGCAGTAGACGAATATTTGATGGGTTACAGCAATCTTAGATAAAAATTAAGCGCCGTTTTTGAAACGGCGCTTTTATTTTATAATTTATCAGTCAGGAATGAATTTTATCAGAAGTGTTCAATATCATTTGCAAGATACTGGACAAGTATTTCACGGTCCTTTGTATCAATTACATAATCTCCGTTGGTATCAGCTGCTCTGAGGGCGCAAAAAATATAATTTTTTTATAAGATAAATTTATATTTTTGAGTTTTTTATAACGTATAACATAATGCAAAAACGATAACAATAGTAAAAAAGAATGGAGGAATATAATATGTTCAAACATGAAAAAATGCTGTTTCATCCTGTTGCTGTTGAAAAGGCTAATCCACAGTATGCGGCTCTTTTACAGGAACAGCTTGGCGGAGCAAACGGTGAGCTGAAAGCTGCAATGCAATATATGTCTCAAAGCTTCAGAATAAAGGACCCTGAAATCAAGGATTTATTTCTTGATATAGCGGCGGAAGAGCTTAGTCATATGGAAATGGTTGCGCAGACAATTAATCTGCTCAACGGGCATGATGTAGATGCTCAGTCAGTACCAGCCGGTGAAGTTGAATCTCATGTTCTTCTGGGATTGAATCCTGGACTGATTAATGCTTCCGGATATTCATGGACGGGTGATTATGTAACCGTTACAGGAGATTTATGCGCTGATTTATTATCCAATATTGCGTCAGAGCAGAGAGCAAAGGTTGTATATGAATATCTTTACCGGCAAATTGAAGATAAAAAGGTAAGGGAAACAATTGATTTTCTACTGAACCGTGAGGAAGCCCACAACGCTATGTTCCGAGAGGCGTTTAACAAGGTGCAGGATACAGGATCAAACAAGGATTTCGGTACGACTAAGGCTGCAAATATGTATTTCAGTATGTCAGAACCGTCACCAGTAAATAGTTCATTCAAGCAGACTAATGTTACACCGCCGTCTTTTAGCTGATAAAATAAACCACTCTGAATGGATTCTTCATTCAGAGTGGTTTTTCTTTATGTTCATCGAAACAGGTCTTTGATTCCGGCAGTAATACTTGCCTCTTTTTTCCTTTGTTTATTTTCGTACATATATTGATCAGCAATTGTTATAAGCTTCATTAGAGGCATATCTTTTGTAGGAGTTTCAATGTAACATCCTATGCTTGCGTCTATATTATATGGCTTTCCGGATTCACTGTTGTATTTTTTCAAATAGTCCTGAATATTTTTCAGGATTTTTTGTGCTTCTGTTTCATCGCAGTCAGGAGAGAAAATAATAAATTCATCTCCTCCGAATCTCGCGCATATATTATTTTCTTTAGTGCAGGAAACTATCAGAGAATTTGCAATTTGTTTCAGGGCAAGATCGCCTTCACTGTGACCAAATCTGTCATTGATATATTTTAATCCGTCCATATCAATAAACAAAATCAGTACAGGTTTTTTATTATCAATACAGTACTGGTAAACCGATACAACATTTTTGTTGAAACCGTTTCTGTTATAAATCTGAGTAAGAGGATCAATTACATATAATTTATCAAGCTGCTTTACCATTTTGTCAAGGTGTATAATTTTACGGATATTTTCAAGGGAATTGCTGATACTCATGATCCACGTATGAAACATAGCGTTGTCTATAGGGAATCTGCTGTTGCAGACAGCGCAGTAACCAAGACACATATCACGAAAGTGAATCGGGACAAAATAGTAGATATTGCTTTTATCAGCGGGCTTATAAATATCAGGAAGCATTTCTCTCGAATCAAAAGAAAAGGGTTCAATGAATCTGCCGTTTTCAAAGGCTATCATTGCGTTCATTTTTTCTGTATATCCGTTTTTAAGATATTCATTATTTTGAGATTGATTGTATTTATTTATTTCATCATTTGATTTATCCCATTTTTCGCACATACAGAGATAAAACTTTTCACATTTTATCTCACTAATAAAGTTTTTTATTGTCTGTATGTTTTCTTCCAGTGTTAGGGATTCTTCAAGGTCGCAGGACATACGGTTTATAAGCGGAATATTTATATTATAATTTTCAATAATTCTGTAATTGTTTTTCTTAAAATCAGATATGTCATTTTTGTTATTATTCTCACAGCCGCAGCTTTCCGAGAAAATACATTCTGTCTGGAGAATAACGCTTCTCTGAGGATTCTTACCGTTTAATAAATCAAAAAGTGTTTTGCAGGCCATATATCCTGATAGCTGAAGGGGTCTTTTTATTGAACTGATTCCAGGTGAATAATTTTTGGCATGATATATATTATCAAAACCGGTAACAAGAACATCTTGGGGAACTCTTTTTCCGATTTTCTCCAGTTCAATCGCAGCAGACAGCGCCATTGCATCATTTGCGCATATTATAGCTTCTGGAAAATCAATTTTAGATTTGGCAAAGCTTTCAATAGCTTCACGCCCGTCCTGACCACGGAATAATCCATGAAAAATTCTTCTCTCATCAATTTCAATATTATTTTCCTTAAGAACTTCTTTAAAGGCCTGGGTTCGGAGGATACTCTCCGGATTATCGTCCGGTCCTGAGATATAGTTGATTGTCTTAATTCCATGATGCTTTATTATATGCTCAGTCATTTTTTTCATAGCGGAAAAATTATCTATTCCTATATGATAGAATCCGCATAGATCATTGTCTATACTTACGGCAGGAATGCCGGCTTTTTTAACCTTGCCGCAGATCTGTTCGGTAATTTCAGGAGAAGAAATTGTATTTGTAAGCAGAATTACACCATCCAGTTTACTAAAATTTATAAGCTGATAAATATTAAATTCTCCGGCATCATATTTCTGACTTTTGAGAATACCGCCGAAAGCAGCAAAGTTAATTATATTTATATTGTTTTCATAAGCAAATTTTCCGATGCCCTGAAGAATTGTATTCTGATATTCTTCATCAATTCCTGAAACTATTACTGCAATATTAATATTTCCGTTTTTCATTAAATATCCTCTTTCATAAAAGCTATTATATATTATACGAATATTTTAATGAAAAGTAAAGTTTTTTATTATAACGTTACAGCGGTTTCGTTTTAATAACTAAAATATTAAAAAAAATTTATTCATAATACACTAAAAAGTAAATATGTATAACAAATAGATTGCAGCTAAAATGTAATATTTTTCTTTTATTCTGAATATTCTTAATACAAATAAAATAAAGGACGTGCGTATATGAAGAAGATTATTGTTTTTATGGCGGTTGTTTCATTGTTGTTTACATCGTGCGGTAAGGCTGATACTGGGACATTTGAAAGCAGTGTTTCCGGTCTTAATGAACAGACGGTAGAGCAGCTTAGAGTAATTGAAACTAATGAAAAAAAAGAAACTGATTATGTTCCAGTAAATTATGATACTCAAATGGCGATGTGGATTACATATATGAATTATAAGAATATACTTTACGGAAAAAGCAAGGAAGAATTTACAGACAGCATAAAAGATGAGCTTAAAAATATATCCGATACCGGATTCAATACTGTCTATGTTCATGCCAGCGCTTTTAATGACTGTTATTATAAATCGTCTGTTTATCCTAAGGGACAGTATTATTCCACAAAAGATGATTTTGATCCTTTAGAAATTATAATTAATGAGGCGCATGAACTGGAAATATCTGTTCATGCATGGATAAACCCTTTAAGATGTCAGACGGATGATGAGATAAAAAAGATTGACGGCAGTTATAAAATTAAATCATGGTATGATGACAGCAGTACAAAAGGAAAATATTTGGTTAATGTAAAGGACAGATGGTATCTTAATCCGGCTTATGAGGAGGTAAGAGACTATATCAGCGGCTGCGTCAGTGAAATAGCTGAAAATTATAATGTTGACGGAATTCATATTGACGATTATTTTTATCCGGTTACTGATTCAGACTTTGATACCGCAGCTTTTAAAGAATCCGGTGAAAGCGATTTGGAAGAGTGGCGTATTGGTAATATTAATCTTATGGTATCATCTATGTACAGCGCTCTTAAATCAGTTAATGAAGATATGCTCTTCGGAATAAGTCCTCAGGGAAACATTGAAGCAGATTATAATATGTATGCAGATGTAGGAAAATGGGCTTCAGAATCAGGTTTTTGTGATTATATCGTACCTCAGTTGTATTATGGCTATAAAAATGAATCCTGCCCGTTTACTGAGACCGCTGAACGATGGAAAAGTCTTGTAACTTCTGACGGTGTCAAGCTAATTGCCGGAATTTGCACTTACAAAATCGGAACAGAGGACAAATGGGCAGGAGCCGGAAAAAATGAATGGAAAGATACTAAAGGTATTCCGGCAAATCAGACGGCTACTGTATTTGAAAAAGATATTGCAGACGGAATAGCAGTTTACAGCTATGAATCAACCTTTGATAATAATATTGATGAAGAAATATCAAAGTTATCAAAAAGTATAAAAGCTTATTCAGAAGGGAAGCAATAAAATATGAGCAGGAAAAAAAGTATACGCAGCAAAAAATATTACAGTATTATTGCGTCAGTGATTTTCGGGGCGGCAGTTTCGGCGCTGGTGTTTATTCTGTGTTCATTTGTGATCAGCACTGCGGATATTCCCTATAAAGCTACCGTATTTATGGGGACGCTTGTAGTAGTTTCCGGCGGTTTTGCCGCCGGATATGAACATGGAAAAAGAAAAAGACGCAAAGGCATTAAGTGCGGGTTTATCTGCGCTTGTATTTTGACAGCGGTATTTATAGTATTTTCCCTTGCAGTAGCCGGAAGAGTAAGTATCTCCGGCACATTTAAGAAATTTATTCTGCTTGTTATTTTTTCTGTTGCAGGCGGAATTACCGGAGTAAATACTAAGATGAAAAGACCTCCCGTTTAAAAAGATTTTTATAATATTTTGCTGATAAAAATCTTTTTTTGGATAAAAATAAAATTTATATGAGTAAAAAGTAAAAAACTATTGAAAAAAGTATTTTTTTGTGATATAATATATTTTATATTATTGATTAAAAGATTATTTCGGAGGTTTTTATGAAACACATTAAAACTATTAACAAGGCTAATCTTAAGGAAACTGCTAAGAAAGGCGGATGCGGAAAGTGTCAGGCTTCATGTCAGTCAGCTTGCAAAACTTCCTGTACTGTTGCTAACCAGAAGTGTGAAAGATAATCAAAAGAGTGGTCTTATATTAAAAGGGACATGTTTTATGTGTCCCTTTTAAATTTTATCTGATTTTATTTTCTGAAGGGTGATTTTTATGATACATAAATATAAGCTTAATGGCTATAACATTGTCCTTGACACAAACAGCGGAGGCGTTCATGTTGTTGATGATATAACTTATGATCTGCTTGATAATGTAAAACCTCCTTTTGACAGCGAATGTCCGCAGAAGGTCATTGACAAGCTTTCTATTTTTTATCCGGTTGAGAATATTGTATCCTGCTATAATGAAATTGTTGAGCTCTATAATGATAAAATCCTTTTTTCTGAGGACGATTATGAGCGTTTTGCAAAATACTCGGTTGCTTCTCCGGTAAAGGCTATGTGCCTGAATATTGCTCATGACTGCAATCTCAGATGCAAATACTGCTTTGCTTCAACAGGTGATTTCGGAACCGGAAGAAAGATGATGACGTTTGAAACAGGCAGAAGAGCCATTGATTTTCTTATTGAAAAATCTGAAGACAGAGAAAATCTTGAACTTGATTTCTTTGGCGGCGAACCGCTTATGAATTTTGATACTGTAAAACAGATTGTAGAATATGCAAGATCTCGTGAAAAGGAATGCGGAAAGCGTTTCAGGTTTACTATAACAACAAATGGACTACTGCTTGACGATGATAAGATTGACTTTATAAATAAAGAAATGTCCAATGTTGTTCTTTCCATCGACGGCAGAAAAGAAACTAATGACAATGTAAGAATACGTGTTGACGGAAGCGGATGCTATGACAGTATTCTCCCTAAATTTAAAAAGCTTGTTGAACAAAGAGGCGACAAGGAGTACTATGTTAGAGGAACATTTACAAAGTATAATATAGACTTCTGTGAAGACGTTTTCAGTCTTTATAATGAGGGATTTGATCAGATTTCAGTAGAACCTGTTGTATGCGGTTCTGAAAATCCATATGCGCTTACTGAAAAGGAGCTTTCTGAAATATTCAAGGAGTATGAAAGACTTGCAGAAAGAATCCTTGAAAACGAAGAGAAGGGAGAGAAGTTTAATTTCTTCCACTTTATGCTTGATTTGGATCAGGGACCTTGTGCAATTAAGCGCTTAAGGGGATGTGGCTGCGGAAACGAATATGTTGCCGTTACTCCGGACGGAGATATCTTCCCTTGTCATCAGTTTGTCGGAATAGACGAATTTAAGATGGGTAATCTTTATGACGGTACATTTAATCAGGATATGAAATCTGATTTCGCTGCTGCTCATGTATATACAAAGCCTGAATGCCGTGAATGCTGGGCTAAATTTTATTGCAGCGGCGGCTGTAATGCAAATAACTATATGTATGCCGGTGATGTTCATAATGCTCATAGGTTTTCATGCCAGATTGAAAAGAAAAGGCTTGAATGCGCTATTATGCTTAAGGCAGCAAGACTTGACAGAGATTCACAATAATAATTTTAATAAGGTTTGCAGTGCTTAACTGTAAGCCTTATTTTATTAATTTAAAGAATAAAAAACACCGGCTTAGCCGGTGTTTTCTGTTTTTAGCATCCAATAATATTTGTAAAGTCTTCTTTAAGCTTAGTTTCAAGTTCAGCAGCTTCGTTGTGATCAACTCCTGTTGTTGTGTAATAAGCTTTGATTTTAGGTTCTGTTCCTGAAGGACGGATAATAACGCTTGCATTATTTTCTAACCTAAATGCAAGAACATTTGATTTAGGAAGATTAATTGTTTCAGTTTTTCCAGTTATAACATTTGTTGCCTTACTGCTTAGATAATCTTCAAAGGCAGTTAGATTAAGTCCGCCGATTGAGGAGGGGTGGTTCTCTCTTAACTGGCTCATAATGGAATTCATTTTTTCCATTCCCACAGCCCCTTCAAATGTAAAGCTCTGCTGAGAGTGAACGTATACGCCGTAAGCTTTATACATATTCTCTCTTGCCTGAAGAAGTGAGATTCCCTTTGTTCTGTAAAATGCTGCCATTTCACAGATGAGCATTGAAGCGATTACTGCGTCCTTGTCACGGACATAAGTACCGGCAAGATAGCCGTAGCTTTCTTCGAAACCGAAAACGTAGCGGTTTTCTTCATTGTTCTTTTCAAGGATTGCAATCTGTTCTCCGATAAACTTAAATCCAGTAAGAACATCAATAAGCTCAACATTATATTTTTCAGCAATTTTTCTTACTATATCAGTAGTAACAATTGTCTTAACGGCTACTGGCTTATCAGGCATGGTTCCAAGCCTTGTTCTTTCACTGCATATATATTCAAGAAGAAGTGCGCCGACTTCATTACCAGAAATCAGAACATATTCACCGTTCTCATCCGGAACAGCTATTCCGACACGGTCGCAGTCCGGATCAGTAGCAAGAAGCAGATCAGGCTTTACTTCATTGCAGAGCTTAAGACCAAGATCAAGAGCTTCACGAATTTCCGGATTTGGATATGGACAAGTAGTAAAGTTTCCGTCAGGATTTTCCTGTTCAGGAACAACAGTAACATTTTTTACACCGATTTTATCGAGAATAGTTCTGACAGGCTTGTTTCCGGTACCGTTCAGCGGAGTGTAAACAATTTTAAGACCGCTGTCTGCAACGAGGTTTGTATTTATTCCCTGTGCAAGAACATTTTTGTAATACTCATCAATGGTGTTTTGTTCAATGTATGAAATTTTACCTTCCTTAAGACCTTCATCAAATTCCATATACTTTACGTCCTTGAATATATCAAGAGCGTTGATTTTCTTAATAACCTTTTCAGCGGATTCAAGGTTAAGCTGACAGCCGTCTTCTCCATAAGCCTTATATCCGTTATATTTTGATGGATTATGGCTTGCAGTAATCATAACGCCGGCCTGACAACCGAGTTCACGTACTGCAAATGAAAGAGCAGGGGTAGGCATAAGCTCAGAGTAAATATAAACCTTAATGCCGTTTGCGGCAAAAACGCCGGCAGTTGCTTTTGCGAAAACATCAGATTTTATTCTGCTGTCATATGAAACAGCAACGCTGGGATTTTCAAATGCTTCGTTTATATAATCTGCAAAGCCCTGGGTGGCACGTCTTACAGTGTATATATTCATTCTGTTAGTGCCTGCGCCGATAACTCCTCTGAGACCGCCAGTTCCGAATTCAAGTTCACGGTAAAATCTGTCGCTGATTCCCTCAGAATCATTCTTTATTGCAGAAAGTTCGTTTGTAAGGTCGGAATCGTCTGTTGCATTGCTGCACCAAAGTGAGTAAAGTTCATTGATATTCATCATTAATCTCCATTCTGCCGCATCACAGTACTGACTTTGGTTTCATGCGGCCTGAACCTGTGTTATACAAAATGTAACACATAAAGACAGAATATATTCAGTCTGTGAAAATTAATACTTAAATTATTATAACATAAAATATATAATTTGCAAATATTTTTATGGATTTTTTTTATGTTTTTTTTGAATGCTGCTTTATTTTTTCTTTTAACTCGCTGAACGGACTGTTAAATCGGGTAGAATGAGCATTATGGTGGGAGCGGATAAAGTCTTTTTTAAGCATTCCTATTTTGGTCAAAGAACTTTTGTGTTCAGCAGACAGTTTTTTCAGACGGCTTTTAATGCTTTCAGAAGAATCTTTTTCATTGTGTAACTCAAGCTTCTGAGTAAGCTTATTTATTTCAGCCAAACGCTTTAGTATTGAATTGATGTCAGCAGCAGTCTTAAATGAAATAACTGCATCAGCTAAAAAGACAGCAGTAAAAACAAATGCTGATATAATAAGTATAGTACCATTTAATTTATGAACCATATTGCTTATATGTGTATGTACATTATAATTAACAAATAGAGTCATAAATCCCCACATAAGAGTTGCTTCAGCACATATACGGCCTTTGATCTGATAGTGGCAGTCACTGTAATCCCAGTAGCGTGTTTTAAATATGACTTCTAATATGAATCCGGTAAAATATTCGAGTATTGTTGCGGCAATGGCGCCGAATATAAACACTAAAGTTGGTTTTTCTAATACAGGTTTTGCAGCAAAAATCATAATAATTGCACCGAAACCATAAATAGGTATAACCGGACCTCTTAAAAAACCTCGGTTTATAAACTGCCGCTGTTCAACGGAGTCAAGTGTTGTTTCAAAACACCATCCTAAAAATGAATATATAAGAAAGTAAATGATCCATTCATAAAACATAATATTCTCCTTTTGCGTTATATAAATTATTATTGAAGAATTATAGTATAAAACTTTAGTGTTGTCAATACAAAAATTACATTAAAAATACAAATTGTACATATTATCTGCAATATTATGCAGATTTATGTTTAAAACGTCAAACTTGCAAAAACCCGTTGACAAAGCTTGAAGAAAGTGATATAATAATAAAGCTGTCGAACGAGAGAGCGAGAGAGAAAAAGAACAAAAACTTTTTTAAAAAAAGGCTTGACAAGTTCGAAGGAAAGTGATATAATATAAAAGTTGTTTCGAAAGAAACAAGCATTTAAAAAAGTTTGAAAAAACTTGAAAAAAGTACTTGACAAACTGAAAAGAATGTGGTAAAATATTAAAGCTGTTCCGAAGCAGCAGGTATCTTGAAAATTGAACAATGCTTAAAGAAAAAACCCTTGAGATTCATTTGAATCAAAAGAAACCAAGCGAGTAATTGCGAGCAATCGTAATGAAGCGAGGAAGATAATAGAGGATG
>Ga0209064_1000893_pt1 | contig 58156 bp, 51 predicted proteins | sample Inofromicrocosms_FD_187498 | JGI IMG/M metagenome (GOLD analysis project Ga0209064, IMG submission 187498) | Mouse cecum microbial communities from Vienna, Austria - Inoculum for glucosamine and mucus D2O microcosms (SPAdes) (version 2) | ecosystem: Host-associated > Mammals > Digestive system >...
CTGTCTATTGCTTTTCAGTGATAAGGTGTTTAAAATATCCATAAAGGGCTCCTTTGTGTGATGATTAAGACGTTGAACACCTTAATTTTACCACAACTGGATGCTCTTTTTTATTCACTTAACAGATAAAATGCAATAAACAGCTTAAATACAGTAACCACGTGGCTTTCAGCCACTTTCACGGCACAGCCGTGAATAATTTAGGTTTAATTTCATTCATTGCAATTTGAGAAGGCTCGCAATGACCTTTTTCCCAACGGTTTACCGTGGCAAAGCTGACGCCCAGCTTTTCCGCCAGTTCGTTCTGGCTTAAATTTAAACACGAACGGATTTCTTTTATGATTTCGGAATTTTTCATGTTAACCCCTTTGATTTTATAACATTTGCACGGTTTTATTGTAACATGTGAATTTTGAGAAGACAACAGCACTTTATTGTGAATTCATCCGCCATATGCTATACTTCCATCAAGGTATAAAAGTAAAGACTATTTAATTTCGGAGGAAAAAATCATGAGCATCACTATCAACATATACTATACCGGAACAAACGGTGGGGCCAGAAAATTTGCCGAGGAAATGGAAAACAGCGGGACTGCGGCGGCAATCCGCGCAGAAAAGGGAAATCTGAGATACGATTATTTCTTCCCCATGGCAGACCCGAAAACCGTTTTACTAATTGACAGCTGGGAAAACCAGCAGACAATTGATTTACACCATGCTTCTGAAATGATGGAAAAAATTACAGAGCTTAGACTGAAATATGACCTGCACATGAAGGTTGAACGATATCTGTCCGATGAAAACGGAATACCGGAGTCGGACGGCCATTTTATAAAAGAATGATGATGAAGTTATAACAAGGGGCTTTCCTGCTTTTTTGAATCATTCGGGAATTTTAAGAAGCCCATATACCTGTTTATATACAAGTACATGGGCTCTTATCTGAATGAATATCAGATTTTTTCAACCCCTATTTTAAAAACTCTAACAAATCTTCAACTTTACGGATATGGTAATCAGCTTTATCATATGCACAAGCCTCGCCGATTCCAACAGCCTGCATCTTTCCTGCCTTCGCAGCATCTATGCCAGCATATGCATCTTCCACAACAATACATTCCTCAGGACATAATTTAAGATATTCCGCCGCTTTTAAAAACACTTCCGGATCAGGCTTTGATTTCGCAATATTTGTCCCATCCGAAATCGCATCAAACGCGTCAGCAAGCCGGACCTTTTCCAATATAAACCTGGCATTTTTACTTGAAGAACCCAAAGCAATCTGATAGCCGCGTTTGCGCAGTTTGGCCAAAGTTTCTCTTACCTTATCGGTTACATCGCCCGGAGTCATAGTCGCAAGAAATTCTTTATAAATATTGTTTTTTCGCTCCGCCAATGCTTCTTTTTCCTTCTGTGACAGAGAAGTTCCCTTATATCCTTCCAACACAATATTTAAGCTGTCCATTCTGCTGACGCCGCGTAAACGATGATTTACTTCCTCTCCGAGAAAAAAACCCAGTTCGGATGCCATTTGTTTCCACGCCTTAAAATGAAATTGATCCGTAAAAACGATTACACCGTCCAAATCAAAAATAATTCCTTTTATCATTCGTTTACCCACCCGCCGTCGTTGTCAAGTGCAGGAAACATTGCAAGAATTCGTTTAATACAACCGTCTCTTACCAAAAAGACTTCACAAATTCTAAAATAATGTGTCGGCCCCCTGTCTAATGTCGTTACCATAGTTGCATAACTGATGACAATTCCTCTGGCCGGATCAATGACCGGATAAGTAATATACTTTTCAGGAATTGACGTATGCATACCCGTGTCGCCTTTCAAATCCGGATTCCACTTAAAATCACCCCTGAAAGAATTGGAATGATTGGTAGTCTGATAGCCGTTTTCCGTGCGTTGGCAATCCGGATGGATGTGCATAATATCCGGGCCCTCGGGACCAAACGATCCTCTCCAGTATAAATCCGCCTGTTCTATCAGTTCATCTCTGCTGCAGCGCTCTTCCTCCGGAACACACATTTCAAACATAAGATCAGGAAGTTTAATATCTTCCGGCATACAGAAAAAATATCTGCTTCTGCCTGTTTGAGCCAGTTCCTCAATCTCTGTAATAAGACCGTTTTTTGTCTTTAGTCTAATGGAAAAAGCAAAACATTTATAAGTCAGATAGTCATCAATTGGAAACAATTCCCGCCTCTCGCGAACCTCATTTGAACCGACTCCAACGAATACGACCTCCTCTGTCTCCGGATCCAAAAAGGTCTGTCTCTTTTGAATTACCAGAATATTATGCCATAGTTCATTATCTCCGGCTTTTCTCTCAATCCCATTGTAGGTTGCACGATAGCTGCCGGATAACGGAAGTCTGTCCGTGTTCTTTTCAACAAGACACTCCAGATAACGTTCCATTATCATAGCCAGCTCTTTCCTTGCTTTTAAATATTTATTCATTACCTTATTCTCCAAGCTAAAATATTTTTACTGTAAATGGGCATCCCATCTGCCGCAAAACGGATCACATGGACTCTCCCCTTTAAAGCTGCTTCTCCCCATAATCTTCTCCAATACTTCATCAAGAACTTCCTGATGGGAACTATAAGCATTAATATATGTCCGCACTCTGGGTACATCCTGTAAATGATATGGATTTTCAACAGAAATAAATACTGTTGGGATGGATGTCAGATAATGAGGACAGTTTGCACCAAGGGGCTCTTCCCACTGAATCCGTACCGTTGTCTGATTGCTCCGTGTTGAAACACATGCAAAATATACCATTAAATCGTACTTTCCAATATAATCGGTAGTCGGGGCAAGAAAACCCTCCATTCCCCTTGACGGATTGAATTCCGACACCTGAAATCCCTCTTTAACAAGCATCTGCTTAAATATCTCGGCTTTATTCAAAAATCCGTCATAGCCGGCCGTCTCAATCGGAAAATACATAAGCCGCGGATACTTTTCGGGACTGAGTGGGAGCACCCCCGCTTCTTCCTTTACCAATGTAACGGAATCATCTGCCAATTCTTTTGCCCATTGATGATACTCCGCCTTACCTACTTCTGTCTCAACCTCTTTTATTGAATATTTCGATTTCAGGGGCAGATGAAGTTTCAAATGCGCCTTCATAGCCAGTATCCTTGTTACCGCCTCATTCAGTCTCTCCGGTGTAATGATTCCGTTTTTGTATCCCTCTTTCATGAAAGCAACATCCTCTTCCATATTACGGGAAAACAGGAATACATCTGCACCTGCTGCAATGGTAGCAGGAACAGATAATTTTCTTGGCATTGTAATGGTAAATCCGCCCATAGTCGTTGCATCCGTAACAACAAGTCCGTTGAATCCCAGTTTGTCCCTCAGCAATCCCTGAATCAGCTCTCTTGACAATGTTGCCGGTAAAATATCCTTATCCTCAATTTCAGGATTCAGCAATTTTGAGTATGCCGGCTGCATAATATGTCCTACCATCACGGAAAGCACTCCGGCATCTATACATGCTTTATAAACCTTCCCATAGGTTGCATCCCACTCGTCTGTACTCAACGTATTAACATTTGTTACCAAATGATGATCTCTGTCATCTACACCGTCTCCCGGGAAATGTTTAACCGTTGCTGCTATTCCCTGCTGTTGCAGATTGCTGATATAAGTTGCGCCAAGCAATGCTACATCCACCGGATCGGAGCCATAAGTTCTCACATTCGTGATAGGATTTCTGTAGTTAAGATCAATATCTACATCAGGAGCAAAGGCCCAGTTTATCCCCACACTCTTTCCTTCTCCCGCACAGACTTGCGCCAGTTTTTTGGCATACTCTGCCTTTCTATTTCCGGATGCGGCAATCTGCATCTGATTTGCCATCTTGGTTCCATTTACTAAAGCTCCCTGACCGCCACGCTCCAAATCTGCCGCAATAAACATCGGGATTTTTGCTTTCTTTAAATGGTTTGACAATGTTACTGCCGATTCCATCTCAAGAGGTCTGTACATAACGCCGCCATAGGGTATAATTTTAAAAAAATGTTCCAGTTCCTCGGTGGAGCCTTCCCTTATATTTACGCAAAACAACTGCCCAATCTTTTCTTCTTCCGTCAATCCATCCAGCGTTTGATATACCCACTCAATTTCAGAATCATTTAAATAAAAAGGTTTCTGTTTCAATAGTTCTCTATTCATTTGTCCTCCTGTTGTCTTTAGTAGACTATCCTGGTATATGCTAAAGAAGCAAGTTTCCACGTATCTTCCTCAACAAAAACCTCTGTTACAACAAAGGGATTTACCACTTCATTTCCTTCCACTATGGCAGTCAGTTTCAACTTATTTGTCACAATCGCTGTATTACCGAACATCCTTACGACTGTATCTTCAAAATCAACATTGCTGTAAACGATCCTGCTCGTCTCAATCGCCCCAACCTCTCCGGCAAGATCCAGTGTTACACCCATATGTACATACAGGCATTTGTCGTATGCGGTGCTTTTTATTTTTTCCATATTTTTTTCAACATAAGCCTCCCATATTTCATGGGAAAGCTTTTCAATTTTCTGTTCCGTCGTCATTTTAGATATCCTTTCCTTAATTCTTATATATTAATTATGCATTTTTAGAAAGCTCATATTCCCGATTAGCTGCTGCCGCATCAGCTCTTCTTTTTCTGATTGTTCCGATTAATCCTCTATTTGCAGAGATACAGAGAATCAACAGAAGGAAAATGCCCGTGATAACATTTCTCATATTGTTGCTTAAGCCTACGGCCACCAATGCAATAGACAGCATCCTCATAGTAAATGCTCCAATTGTAACGCCTATTACGATATTGCAGTATTTTGACAGGAACATTCCGATATTTACTCCCATGATCGCATCAAAAATAACTGTTAGTGACGCAAGATTCGCCGGCGCCGACACTGTTGAATTATTAGCCAGCATAAACGCTCCTGCCGCTCCCATAAACACACCACCTATCATATAGGAGAAAAACTTCATTTTTTTTATTTTGATTCCTGTACTTCTCGCAACAGCCTGATTTGAGCCAATACACGCCAAATTTCCTCCAAAAGCAGTCTTATTGATTATCATATACATGACAGCAATACCTATGATCAGTATTACAAAACAATAGGGTGCTCTGGCAATAAAGGTTATATCTGTTGTTATATATACCATTCCTCCAAATGCACTCTGGGCCAACGCCTCATAAACCATACATAATCCAATAGAAAGAACCAAGGATGGGATTTTAAGTGCGTTGTATAACAGGCCGGTTACAATTTCAATCAGCAAGCCCACTATTATGCAGCAAAATAACATACCGTAGCCACCCAGATTCAGATTTACCGCCAGATTTCCTCCTATGATGGCGGCGCAGTACACTACCGCACCGCCTGAGAAATCCCACATCCCCATCGTCATGTTGGTCATAAGCCCCAAAGCCAGGAAAATGGAAAATACGGATTGATATACATTTAGCAGCATTGTTCCGGGCTGGCCGAATCTGCCTTTACTCACGACATAAAACACAATATATACCAGCAGCGGCAAAGCTAAGGTCTGACAACATCTGACTGCAAAACTCTTCATTTTCTTTTCCATTTTTATACCTCTTAACACAACTGAATCATAAATTATTCACCGCGTCTTGCTGCAATATCCTCAATGGAATATGCTTCATTTACTGCAATGATATCATCAATTGTTACGTTCGGATTGTAATCGTAGATGAGCGCTTTAATTTCCTCCTCGTTGTAAACAGGAATATCGCCATCCACATACTTATCATAAATCTCTACATCTTCCACACTTTTAATGTAAAGAAAAGGACGATACAATACTGTCGTATTGTCTTCAATAAGGTCATGTCCACAGAGCTGGTTATATGCAAGAATTATACTGATTACCCATGTATTTTCCTGACCGGTAGCGCACCATACAACAACGCCGTCCTCAATTGCCTGCTTTGTACCGTCCTGTAAATCGTATACTGCAAGTTTTACCTTGCCCTCCGCCTTAGCAGTATAAATAGCCGCTTCACAGGTCCCATCATTGCTTGTGTTTATCACACCGTCAAGTTCAGGGTACACAGAAAGCCACTGCGAAAGATATGTGCCATAATCTCCGGGAAATCCTTGATAATCAGCAATAAGGTTCATATCCTCATGCTCTGCAACCGCATCCCGCACACCTTGATTCCTCTGATCCATAAAATCTGCAAGACCATCCGGCATTGTGATAAGACCAATATTGCGACACCCGTTCTCATACAGTGTATTTACCGCATCATAAGCAGCTTCATAGTCATTCTCGGTAACAAATCCGCCAAAATTTGACATTCCCGATACATACTGCAACATATCAGGATCTGATATATAGCCTGACGGGTACATCTGAACCACATTATTTTCCTCACACATCTGAAGAATCTCCGAATAAGCAAACGATGCCGATACCGCATTAACTCCAAGCTCTATCTGATTCTGAACCGTACTGATCGTATTCTCCATGTCGCTGCCAAATTCCGCATAGTTTGTCTTTACGCCAAGAATATCACAGGTCTGCTGCGTCACATTTTGAATTTTCTTTCCAAGAGGGTCAGAATATGACATATAACTAAATCCAAATGTAAAATCTCTTTCTGCTGTCTCCTCTTCTCCTGCATCCTGAGCTGCTTCTTCCTCCGTACCGCGGGCTGTATCCTCGCCCGTGTTCTGAACAGTCTCATTTCCGCATGCCGTCAGCATTCCAGCCGCCAAACAAAGTGAAATTACCATTGCTATAAGTTTCTTTTTCATGTCTTCTCTCCTTTTCGTTTTTTATTTTTATGAGTACAATCCATCCGGGGATCTCTTATAGGAAATCGCAATGATCAGCACAAATAAAATACCCTTTACTGCATTTATTGCCGCTGCATTCATTCCCATCAATGTCATACCATTTGTCAAAATTGTCACTGTGACTGCGCCGCATATTACACTGCTGAGTCTCGATGATGCGCCTCCCGATAAGGACATGCCGCCAAGAACAATTGCAATCATTATGTTTGTCTGCAGATTTCCGCCGGAAGCTGCCGTTACTCTGGTCAGGCGGCTCAATGTAAAGAATGAGGCAATACCTACCGTCACGCCCAGAGTCGTGAAGGCAAGAAATATATTCTTTTTAACATCAATACCGCTCTGAGATGATACGATCTGACTTCCGCCCATTACTTTTTGTGTCTTTCCCAGCTTGGTTTTTTCAAACAATATCCATCCGGCAATCACAATGACTACTAATGTAATAAGTCTTACAGCCGTCTGGTTATATGCACTCAGATACATCATTGGCACACTGTATATCTGTTTCTGTGCAATATTTGCCAAAAGCCCGGAACAGGCAAACATAGTACACAGCGTAACCACAAAAATCGGTACTTTCAGCTCCAAATGAATAATGGCATTTAACATACTGATCAATACACATATTGCTGTTCCTGCAAGCAATACTACCAAAGGATGAATCTTAGCGTCAGTTGCAGTTACTAAAGCGGCCATGGCTAATTGCGCCACACCGCAAATTGCCGATACTGACATATCAAATCCGCCGTGGGCATATACAAATACAGCTCCTACCGAGACAATCAATGTTGTAAATACCTGATCGATAATGTTCGATATATTGGATGGCTTCAACATCCTGCCCCGCGTTGTGATCAGGAAAAACAAAAATACCAGTATCAGTCCGGCAAAGGGCACCACGCTATTGATAAATCGACTTTTTTTCATCCAATCAGTTACTTTTTCCATCTCTTCTTGCACGCACTCCTTTCCACTTCAAAAACATTTGTTATATCATATATTGAATCACTTCATGTTCCGCAAGTTCCCTACTTCTAAAAAGCTCCGCACTTATTTTCCCGTCTTTGAAGATCAACATCCTGTCGCTCATGCCAAGTAATTCGGGAAGTTCTTCAGATATTAAAAGAATCGCTTTCCCCTGACGCTTTAGTTCTGTGATCAGCCTGTACATATCTACTTTTACACCCACATCGACGCCTCGTGTCGGACAGTCCAGAATAAGAACATCGCAATTCTTTGCAATCCATTTACCAAATACGACTTTCTGCTTATTTCCACCGGACAACTCCTGAACATACTGTGTCGGGGACTGGCACTTGATCCTAAGAGAATCTATCTGCTCCTGTGCCAGGGCTTTCTCATCCTTTTTACGGATAATCCCTCTCCTTGTCAGTCTGTCATAAGAAGCCATCTCAATGTTGCTCATTATGGTATCATTCTGAATCAAGGCTTCTTTATCCCGGTCCTTTGATACATATCCCACTCCGTTTTTGATTGCCTGAACTGAATTAGTGATAACTGCATTTTTCCCCGGAAAAATGACTTCTCCGGTTATTACCTTATTGATTCCGGCAAACATTCTTCCGATTTCATGCATGCCGCTGTTGGATAAGCCGCCGAGACCTAAAATCTCTCCTTTATGAATTTGAATGCTTATGTTGCGAATCTCACTGTTCAAAGTTGCGTGTCTTGATTCATAGACAACTTCCGTATCATAAGTACATTCATAATCACTTCTGAAATAATTGTCAGCCAGTTCACGGCCAACCATATTGGTCCTCATATTTTCCGGAGTAATTTCTTCCCCATGAAGCGTCTTTATAAACACCCCGTCCCGCATAACGGTAACTATGTTGCAGACCTCTTTCAGTTCATCCAGGTCGTGGGAAATAAACAATACAGCTCTTCCCGCATTTCTCTGTTCTTCGATCAGACGGTAAAGAATGGTACGTCCTTTCTGCGCTAACGCCGTCGTAGTTTCATCAACGATCAATATTTGCGGTTCAAAGTAAATCGCCCGTGCGATCTCCACGATTTTCCTGTCTTCGAAATTCAATTCATCAACAAGCTGCTCCGGCTGAATGTCACTGACACCAATTCTTTGCAGCGCCTTCTCCGCTTCTGCGCGCATCTTCTTTTCGTTGATAAATCCCAAGCGTGTGAATTTGTCCAAATTTCCAGCAAAAATATTGTAGGCAACCGTTACCCCCGAAAATGTTGCCGCCTCCTGAGCGATCATACAAATTCCTGCCTTCTGGGCTGAAGCCATATCTTTCGGCAGATAATCTCTTTCCGATAAAGTAAAACTTCCGCTATCACATTTTTGTGCACCGCTTATAATCGTGCTGAATGTGCTCTTGCCGCTTCCGTTTTCTCCAATCAGTCCATGTACTTCGCCCTCACAAATTACCATGCTGAAATCATTAAGCGCTTTTGTTGCTCCGAAGTTTTTATACACACTTTTCGCATCAAGGATAATTTTGCTATTACCCAATTTTCACGTTACCTCCTTCTTTAGATATTTTGTATAATTTTATTTTACTTTTTGATATCTTTCATGTACAATGCTACATAAGAACAGCACTATGAATTCAATTCATACTCAGAGAGGAATTTTGTAATGATTGAATTAGCTATGTGGGAACGGCTTATTACTATTCATGAATGCCATACACTTTCTAAAGCGGCAGAAAAATTGTTTCTGACACAGTCTGCTTTGAGCCGTTCCATGCAAAAACTGGAAGAAAAGCTGGATGTTAAGCTTTTTATCCGCCACAAGAACAGCATTACATTCACGAAAGCCGGGGAATTTGCTGTCATAAAGGCCAAAGAATATCTTGCTCAGAATGATAAAATTATTACGGAAATCCAGCAGTTTTACCGTAATAACTTTATTATGTCTTTCGGTGCCACCTCTATGCAGCCTATCTGGGATATTCAGCATATGTTATCCGAACAAAATATCAGACAGGATGAGGGTTATATCATGAAATCCCATGAGGAGCTGATTCAGATGGTATTAAATGATAAATTATCTTTTATTATCACGCATCAGCTGCCCGACGATCTTTTACTAGATAAGCTTTATACTCAGGTGTTTTCTTCTGAACAATTGTATCTGTCTGTCTCGGAAAATCATCCTCTTTCCAGCGCCAAAAGTTTACAGTTTGAAGATTTTGATGGAGAAACCCTATTGTATTACAAGGAAACCGGCTTTTGGAAAGACCTGGTCGTCAGCAAGCTTCCTCACAGCAACTTTCTCATAATAGAAAACCATGATGTCTTTTTTTCGATTGTAATGCAGTCCCCGTTTCCTTCTTTTGCCACAGACATTCGCATTGCAGAAGCCGGCGTCATACCCGGTCAGAAGGTAATACCTATTACCAATCCTGAAGCTACTGTTACCAATTATCTTGTCTGCAAAAAGGAAAATGCATCCAAAATAAAAGTCATTCTGGATGCATAGTATATTTCTCTTTACCTCTTGCCGCCTTCTACGAACACATTAGAAGCTTCTCCCTTCAGGGCTCCTGCTGTCCACGAAGAACTTTGCCCATAATCAATGTATATATTCTGTCCTGATGTATAAGAAAAAATGTCGGAGCCAATTGCCACTAACGGATAGCCCATTTCTTTGGATGTCGCTGTTCGTCCGCCCCAGGGATCCAGAAATACAGAGGCAACATTTTTCCTCCCTTCCGCAGGATCTCCTGTTTCTGATGCCGATGCATAAAAATCTTTGGATAAAGCAGTTGAGGTATCCCCCGGACATATGGAATTAATTCTGATCTTTCTTGTGATAAATTCAGGAGACTGGCATTTCGCCACCACATATGCACTGATACACATTTTTGCAAATCCGTAATCTCCACTCACTCTATGTTCCGTATCATAAAAAGCAGGATGCGACTCATACCATGCAACAGCCTCTTCCCAGGTCTTTGCATCTAACAATTCCTGTATCTGTGCAAAGATTTCCTCCCATCCATAGCATCCCATTGATGAAATAATCGTAACGGAACCATTATCACTGATTCTTGGAAGAAGCGTCTCTGTCATATACTTCTGACTCAGAAAATCAACTTTTTGAACCAGCATTTCGTTGCCCGGACGAGTTGCAATTCCATGGCACAGGAACAGACAGTCAATCTTTTCCGGAAGCTGTGTAACAAACGCATCAATTTGTCCTTTATCTGCAAGATTCGCTTTAAAAGCTTTTTTTACGGGTAAAGTTATCTCATTTAAATCAACTGCATATACATTTGCGCCAAGCTCGATCAGCATTTCCGTTGCATCATAACTCATTCCTGATGCAGAACCTGTGATAACAACATTTTTTCCTTCATAACCAAACAATTTTTTTATGTCCATTTCTTTCCTCCATTTCCAAACCTGTGCGGTATTTTTTGTTACTTCTATTTTAAAAATTGATATTCTGTTTTGTACAATGCTATATAAGAATATAAGCATGATTTCAAGTCATAGCAGAACCCATTGCCGCATAATAACTGAAAGCCCGCATCAGCACTCCTTCTAAATGTCTGAACTTCATATTTTTTTTAATATAGAAAAATCGAGACCTCATGAGAAGTCTCGATTTATTTACCAGTTTATGCCTTTATCTTATAGCTGATTTACATTACCCATATCAAGGAACTTTGGCTGCAAGATAAGCAAACCATCTATCAGGGACGGCTCCATGCTAAATCCTCCTTATAAGATCAATCCTCTGTATCATATACTTCCTGAATCATCGGAAATGTGCTCCATGCTTTAGGCCAACCGCAGTAAAACGCAAGCTGTGTCACGATTTCCACCGCTTCCTCCCTCGTAATGCCATGCTCCTTTCCCAGTACCAGATGAGATTTTAACTGTGGGTACAAGCCGGCCGAAAAGAGCGCTGCAATGGTAATCATACTTCTATCCCTTGCTGAAAGCTGTTCTTCTCTTGACCATACTTCCCCAAATAAAATATCATCATTTAACTCGGCAAACTTTGGAGCTAACTCTCCCAGTCTGTCTCTTCCTGCTGTCTGTTTCTTTGCCATAATTCCATACCACCTTCCATTTTTTATATTTCTGCTATCTTAATTATTTCCATCAGCGTCACTTATAATTTATACCGCCAAATGCCTTCGAAATTTTCCAATGCGTTTTCCTTCCTGTATCGGCTCCTGTCCTGTATGACTCCCGCTGCCTCCTTGATCGGTACGAACGGATTAACACGATGCTGATTCCACAACATTCTTTTCATCCCGCTATGAAATATGTTATAATGCTGACACATACTAAGAACAATATATAAGCATTCTTTCCTGTTCTGAAAACATAATCTTGAATAATGAAAGGAGGAATCCAATATAGTCGAACTAAACCAACTGCTCCAGCTGGTGGCGATCGCTGACTCAGGCACCATATCGAAAGCAGCCCAGATTGTCCACATATCTCAACCGGCTTTGACCAGATCCATGCAGAAACTGGAAACAGAATGGAATGTCACTCTATTTGAACGGCAAAAGAACAAAATTACCTTGAACTCCACGGGAGAGCTTGCCGTATCTTATGCCAAACGTGTCCTCGAAGACGTAACAAACATGACCCATATTATACAGGCACATGAACGAAGCCTGCGCACTATTTCCATCGGCTCCTGCGCTCCTGCCCCTATCCTGGAACTGATGGCTCATCTGGCAGAGCGTTTTACCGATGTGCCCATGTCTTCCGAAACCACATACCCGGACATTCTTCTTTCCGAACTGAACAAAGGTACCTATCAGGTCATTATTACCCATTACCCGGTAAATGCACCGGATATTCTCTGCCAAAAATTATGCACCGAACAGCTTTTCCTCACTGTTCCCCCTGCACACCCACTGGCTAGCCATACAGAGGGCATCCATTTTGGCGACCTTGCCGGAGAGACTATGCTCCTGTTTAAAGACATTGGCATTTGGAAAGAAATCGCACTTCCCCAAATGCCCCTGACGAATTTTATCCTTCAGGAAGAAGACGCTGCCTTTAGCGCCCTTGTACAGGCATCGGCCCTTCCCGCATTTGCATCCAATCTGACGTTAAAGTACAGAGGCGGCAGAGAAAAACGCACAATTCTCCCCGTGCTTGACCCACAGGCCAGCATTACTTTTTATTGTTCCGTATTAAAGTCCAATAAAGTCTATCTTCCTGAATAACGCATTTTTCAGAAAGCAAAATTCTGACCGGATATGCCGAAAAGCTGCTGTGCTTTATGAAAAACAGCAGCTTCGGATATTCTTTAGTGCAGATTTAATACAAGTTTCACAAAGGCCGGGTCATCGTGGTTCACAATCTCACTGTGTCCCAAATCCTTTTCCGCGATTTTTGCCATTTCTTCATCGGTCAATGTAAAATCCCAGATGTCAATATTCTGCTCCATCCTCTCCACATGGACAGACTTAGGAATTATGGACACCCCGCGCTGTGCGTTCCATTTCAATACTATCTGCGCTGCTGATTTGCCGTATTTACTACCGATTGCGGTAAGATCCGGATCGGTAAAGATACCATGCTTGCCTTCGGCCAGTGGTCCCCACGCCTGCGGAACAACACCATATGCTTTCATGTTTTCAAGTGCATCTGCCTGTACAAAGAACGGATGCAGCTCCACCTGATTGACAGCGGGAATCACTTCTACAGTCTCGCAGAAATTTGCAAGAATCGCCGGATAAAAATTTGCAACGCCGATTACTCTGGTAAGCCCTTCCTTATAGGCTTTTATGATTCCACGATATGCTGCAAAGTAATCCATCATAGGCTGATGCAGCAATACCATATCTACATAATCCATTGCAAGTTTTCCAAGGGATGTTTTTACGGCCTGATAAGCATCCTCCTCATTCTTCATATCATTGACCCATACCTTCGTAGTAATAAACAATTCTTCTCTGGTAATCAAACCGTCTGCAATTGCCCTTGCAACACCCTTTCCGACAGCCGCTTCATTCCCATATGCCGCCGCTGTGTCCAGCAGCCGATAGCCCGTCTTGATTGCGTCATAAACAACCTGTTCACACTGCGTAGCATCCGGAATCTGAAATACGCCAAACCCTTCTGGCGGCATCTGCACCCCATTGTTCAGCATCAATTTTTCCATTGTTATAGCCTCCTATGTTTTATTTAATCATAATATGCAGGGAAAAGACCAAGCTTTATCATTAAATCAATTGTAGAATGAAAAACCGGAAATGTACAATGCCAAATAAGCAATACACTATAATTTAAACGCATACTAAAGAAATATGATATCTATCACAAATCTTGTGTAATTCCCCTCGCAGGGCATGGAGCATATAATAATTGAAATAGCCTTTATCGGACACTGTTATACAAATAAATTTACCAAAAGTCCCGTTATCAGAGAAAATACCATAACAAAAGCAAAGTAAATGATAAAATTCCGAATGCCAAGCACAATCTTTAGCGCTCCCAGATTAGTAATCTTGGTAGAAGGCCCGGTAATCATAAAGGCTGCCGCACTTCCCATGCTCATCCCGTCCATAAGCCATGCCTGTAAAAGCGGGATTGTCCCTCCGCCGCAGGCATAAAGAGGCACACCGATGGTTGCCGCCATCAATACCCCAAATGCCTCGTTTCCGCCAAAAAATCCGGTCAACAGATCCTCCGGCACATAACGCTGGAACAGCGCCGAAAGCAGGATACCCAACAAGAAATACAGGCCGGTTGCCCGGATATTCCGTCCGATATTTTTAACCAGCCGTAAAGCCATGTTCGGATCTGTATTATGGCTCTTTGGCTCTTCAAATCCCTGAAAGTTGAAAAAGGGCTTTCCTTTCCCTATATATCGTATCAGAATCCCCGCCAGTATCCCGCAGGCAAAACAGGATACAACCCGGACGACAAGCGCAGTCGTTCCAAGCGCCGTACTGTATATGATCAGCTGGGGATTCAGCAAAATAGAACACATCATAAAAGAAGCCAGCCATTCATCCCTGATTCCACTTTTAGAAAAGGATGCCGCAAGAGGAATCGTCCCATACATACACAACGGAGACGCAATCCCAAGAAGACTGGCCGGAATAATCCCCGGAAGCCCCATGTGAGTCTGGCCCATGGAACGGAACATCCCATGAATCCTATCCTTTAAAAATACCGATACGAAGGAGCCAAGCACGATTCCCAGCGCCCAGTACCCGAAAATCTGCCGCAACTGTACATCAAAGTAATACCAGATATAAACAAATTCACGGTGCAGAATATCAATCATTTAAGATTACCAGCTGGTAGATTCTGCTGCCAAGCCCAATCTCTTCCCCGTGTTCCAGAACATGAATGGCGTTGCGGGATTCCATTCTCTGGATCAGAGAAGCCGTGTCGTCCTGTGATGCATAGATTAAATCCACACATGCCTGATCGACAGCCACCGGGTCTGTGGATGCAAGTATTCCAATGTCGTGCATATCCGGTTCAGATGGGTTGCCATCGCAATCACAGTCAATGGACAAGCGATTCATAACATTGATATACAGGATATTTCCATCAAGCGCATCTTCCACGGACTTTCCTGCCTCTGCCATACTCTCCGTAAAGGGATCCTGCTGACCGCCCCATGGGCTGGTATGGCTTGCTCCCGCTGTATGAATCAGGCACTTTCCCTCCTGGGAGCCAAGTCCGATGGAGATATTTTTGATGGCGCCTCCAAAGCCTGCCATGGCGTGCCCTTTAAAATGGGAAAGCACAAGATATCCGTCATATTCCGGAAAATGAGCACCCACCAGATTTTCTGTAAGCTGCGCCCCGCCTTCCACCGGCAGGCTGACAGAACCGTCCTCGTCCAGAACAACGAAGTTCGCAATCTCTGTAAAGCCATGATCCTTTGCTACTTGATAATGCATGGCAGTGCTTGCCCTCTGCCCGCCGTATGCCGTATTATTTTCCACGATTGTGCCGTCTACCTTATGCACCAGATCCGCAATCAGATTCGGATCCAGATAGTTGCTGGCAGGCGGTTCGCCGGTAGACAGTTTTACTGCAATCTTCCTACCGGTCAGTTCCACTCCCAAAGCCTCATAGACCTCCACCATAGCCTCCGGGCTGATATCAGAAATATAATAAACAACTACCTCCGCACCGTCATCCCGGTGCTCCAGTGACGAAAGCGGAATGATTTCACCACCGTTTGTCATAAGACTTTCTCCAGAATCCGTCAATGGCAGCTCCCCGTTTTCTTCTGTTTCATCTGTAACCAATTCATCTACCGTGCTTTCCGGCCCGGAGTCCTCATCTACCGACTGTGATATGCTGTCTGCCTGAGAAGAGCCATTGTTTTCTACCTGGCTGCCACATCCTGTAAGCATTGCCACAAACATGATAAGCCCTAACATTACACATAACATTTTCTTCCTGATCTTCATGATCGGTATCCTCCTTGTCCTTAAACAGCTTACTCGGTCGCTAGCTGCCGATATTTCTTTCCCCCATCTTACCCCTGTAAAGAAAAGGGATTAAAAAAACACCGGAGTCAAATTTTTTAACCCCGATGTCATTTATCCATTATTTTAACTCTTCGCCATCCTGAAACGCATTGCCGACCCTTTCTCCCAGCTTATAATAACCATGATGCACCGTATCAAAAGTAATCGGTTCAAATTTATCCAGACTGATTTCTCCGTCTTCGCCAAGAACTCTTTCATCCACGCTTACATTTTTAATCTTACCCAAATACTTGCTGCCGCCAACTACTTCCATCAGTTCGCATTCCAATGTCACAGGCAGTTCATTGATAACCGGCGCATTGACAAACTCAGATTTTGTAACAGTAAAACCGGCTTTTTCCATTTTATTCGGCTCTTTGCCGGCCGACACAAGTCCTACATAATCGCAGGCCGCCATATGTTCTGCATCTGCCATACTGACCGTGAATGCTTTGCTATACATAATATTCTCTGTTGTTTTATGTTGAGATAAGTCAATCATGATTTCATCCGGACCCGCAATGCCACCCCAGGCAGCGTTCATGGCATTTGCCTTTCCGTTTTCATCATAGGTTCCGATAATAAGAACCGGCTGTGGGAAGAGGATCGGCTTTGCTCCAAAATTTTTTCTTGACATATGCATTTCTCCTTTATAATTTATCTTGAAGTCTACATGAAAGCTTCCCTTTCATATCCTTCTGTTTATTCTAATTCCAATTATAAAAACAGCTCTCTATGATGTACAATGCTTTTTCTGCATTATGCTATACTTTAAACGCATACTGCTTGAGTGGAAACATCCTCTACTTTCCAAATATAAGTAATCCAACCATTTCAGAACGGTTCCACACGCTGCTATGGGCGTCAGCATTTCATTTTTTATTACTCTATTCCTTCTAAAATAATCCTATTCCTCAACAATCAGGTCCTCATCCTTAATAATCCGCATTTCCTTCCTGTTCAGAATATCATACATAACCGGCACTACAAACAGGGTCATTAAGGTCGCATAGGTCAGGCCGCCGATGCAGACAATGGCAACCGGCTGCATCATTTCGCTTCCCTGCTCTGTTCCGAGGGCCATAACGATCAGACCCAGAATCGTGGTAATGGTAGTCATAAGAATAGGCCTCATACGGGTCTTGCCCGCTTCAATCAGCGCTTCTCTTTTTTCCATACCGTCTTCCCTTAACTGATTGACAAAATCAACCAACACGATACCGTTATTTACTATAATACCGCAAAGCATGACAAATCCCATCATGGAAACGACGCTGATTTCCATACCGGTTATAAACAAACCTAAGAAGCCTCCTGTAAATGCCAGCGGAATGGTAAAGAGGACAATAAACGGGGATTTCAAGGACTGGAACTGAGCCACCATAACCAGATAAACCAAAATAATACCCAGCAAAATCATCAAGATTAAATCTTCCATGGATTCCATAATGGTCTCGTTCTGCCCTTCAAATTCCAACGTCATTCCCGGCGGCATCTGGTACTGATTCAGCTCTTTTTTTACTGCATCCGTTACCAGAGTAACATTATAGCCCTCTTCAAGCTCTGCCGTAATATCGATGTATCTTTTCTGGTCCGCTCTGTTAATGGCCTGTAAGGATTCCGTTTCGGTTATTTCCGCAATATCCTTAAGCTTAATTTCCTTTTCCTCTCCTTCCCTGTCGGTTACGGTAAAGGTGTAATTTTTAATATCCGTCAGAGAGGTTTCCAGATCTTCTCCCTTTTTCACAACTACATCATAACCGCTGCCTTCCATGGTAATGGATGTAGCTGTTTTTTCCGTAGAAATATTTCCTGCTAACTCTTGATAAACCTGAGCAACAGTCAGCCCTTCCTCCATGGCCTTTTCTTTATCCACCGATACTTTAATGGAAGGACTTGTATCCTCCAAACCATCGGAAACATTTGCAGTTCCTTCTACTCCTTCTACCACCTTAGCAACATCGGCTGCGGTTTGCTGCATGCTTTCCAAGTCTTCTCCATATAAATGAATCGTAATTCCCTGTCCTCCCATCATAGCCATCATACTGCTCATGCCGCCGTCTCCGGAAGCTTCCACGGTACAGTTATATTTATCTCCCAAAGCGGAAATATCTTCTGCCAAACGAAGGGTATCTATTTTCTCCTCTTCCGTAAGCATAACATATAAAGTAGTGCTCAATCCGTCCGAACCGCCCATCATGGCGCTGGCGCTGTTCTCACTCTCCGCCATGGCGCCTACACTGACAACGCCGTCCATTTCCTTCACTTCATTTACCACACCATCCGATGCTTCCCGAAGCTCCTCAAAGGTAGCGTCTTTGGACATAATAATGGCTGCAGACATCTGGTTTGTGGACATGTCCGGCATAAAGATAAAGCCTCTTGCCAAAATGATAACCGTACTGAATACCAACAAAAACAGAGCAATACCCAGAGTAATTAATTTATGATTCAAGGCGATATTGATAAGCCTTTCATATCCGTCAATGAGAATATCCATAAATCTGTGACGCTTCTCTTTTACATTTTTAAGCAGTCCCGACGCCATAGCAGGAACCAGAGTCAGCGCAATAACCAGACTGGCCATTAATGAGTAAGCAATGGTTAACGCCAAATCCGTAAAAATCTGCCTGGTCAGACCTTCCACAAAAACAATGGGCACAAAAACGCAGATTGTGGTCAGGGTTGACGCCGCAATAGCCCCTGCTACCTGAGAAGCTCCGGCAACCGCCGCCCTGATGGCGCTCTCTCCTTTGTTTATCAATCGATAAGTATTTTCAATAACTACTACTGAGTTATCGACCAGCATACCTACGGCAATAGCCAGACCCGATAAAGAAATCATATTCAGCGTTACCCCTGAAAAATACATCAGTACAATGGCAAAAATCACACTGATAGGAATACTGCATAAGGTAATGAGCGTAGGCTTCAAATCCTTTAAGAATACAAACAGGATAATGATGGCAAACACAGCGCCCATTAAAAGGCTTTTTAAAATGGAATTAATGATCAGATAAATATAATCTCCCTGATCCATCATGGTGGAATAATGGAAGCCTTCGTATTCCTGACACAATTCCTCCAGCTTTTCCCCGATGCTGTCGGAAACGGTAGCCGTTGCATAGGTTGACTGCTTGGTAAAGGAAAGCATAACGCCATTGGTTCCGTCAATATTGGCATATACGTCTGCACTATTATCAGAAATAAATACATCCGCAACGTCTGACAAATAAATAGGGTCAACACCGTCCATGCCTAAATCCATCAGCAAAAGTCCGCCGATTTCCTCTTCCGTAGTAATGGTATCTCCGACATTTACCATATACTCAATGCCGTTCTCCTGCACATAGCCCGCAGGCATGGCAAAATTCTGTGCCATAAGAATACTGGAAATCATATCCATGGTAATGATGTTGTTCATATCGGTCTGCTTGTAGGCTGCCTCTTTGGCGTCTTCAAACTGTTCCACTCCGTCATCCAAAGCAGAGGAAGCCGACTCTAACTGGGATTCCCCCAATAAAAGCTGGGTTGTTGCTTCACTTAACTGGAAAATAGCAAGGGTTTTCTGCTCATCCAAAGTTTTCTGGGCTTCGCTTAATTGAACGCTGCCTGCCGCAATCTGGGCAAGAGCCGCCTCCAGCTTTCCAATACCATCGTTAATCTGGTTTAAACCATTTTCAAGTTCTGTAAGAGAGGTTCCTACACCCTCTCTGGTAAGCCCCTGCTCCGCCAGCTTGGAATCTATGGTATCAAGTCCCGCATTTACCTGGGCTAACTGCTCTTCATAAGCAGCAATCATAACACCGACTGTATCTCTGGAAGCTCCCATTGCTCCCAACTGGGCGTCAATAGCCGCATAGGAAGCCTGCAGCTGCAAATATTCTTCACTGGAAGTAATTGCCGCAATCATAGCGTCCTTCTGTTCCTGGGTCATATCCGGGTTTTCATTAATCTGGGCAATCTGGGCATCAATGGCCGCCTGGGCGCTGTCCAGAGCGGCAAGCCCTTCCTGCACCTGCTTAAGCCCGCCAATACCGGCTTCTAACTGAGCTTTGGCAGTTTCCGCCTGGGAAATGCTGTTTTTCAGTTCTGTAAGTGTAGTCTTACTCTTTTCTAATTCTTCCTTCTTTTCCTTCAGCTCTTTTAACTGGTCTTCCAGCTTCAGCTTCATTTCCAGAAGTTCCGTATTGCCGGAAGTGATTTTTGCCTGAGCCTCCGCCATTTCCGAAGACAGGGTATCCTTTCCGTCGGATAATTCTCTTTTTCCAGATGCGATTCCGGACTTTCCGTCATCAATCTCTGCCCTTCCGTCAGCTAACTCCGCTTCGGCGTCGGCAAATTCCTCATCTAAGGATGCCGTAATTTCTTTGTTGACCGCATCGATTTTATCCTGATTGATTACCACATTGATTTTTGTATCTACCAGACCGGAAGCGTCAATGCTGGCAACGCCTTCAATTCCTTCCAGTTTGGGAAGAATTTCCTCATCCACAAAAGCAGAAAGCTCCGCAGTATCCATGCCTTCCATACCCACCGCCGTAACGGCTACCGGAAGCATACTGGGATTAATCTTCAAAATATAAGGAGTTCCTACCGTATCCTCCCAGCTTCCCGAAATCATGTCCACATTCTGCAGAATATCCACTGATATGGTATCCAGATTCACATCCTCACTGAACTCCAGCGTAATCAGGGAATAATTTTCATTGGAGGTGGAATTAATGGATTTAATTTTATCCAATGTAGCGAAGGACTGTTCCATAGGCCTTGTGACCGTTGTTTCCACTTTTTCCGGCGTGGCGCCGGGGTAGGTAGTGATTACCAACACATATGGCAAATCCATATTAGGCATCAGATCCGGCGTCATTTTGGTATATGCCACCACACCCAGTACCAGAATCGCTACCATGGCCACAAATACCGTAAAGGGTTTTTTTACACTGAATTTAGACATTTTTTGTCTCCTTTGTTTTTATTCCTGCTTTTATAATATCTATTTTTCTCTGATATTTCTCTATAACTTGGTCCTCAGCTTCTTCAAATAAGAAGATTCTAACAACCGCTTCTTTTATCAGCTGTAGTAGGATTTCCCAGACCAGAATCATATCCTCCATGGAGTATGTATCGTCCATATCTTTCATCCGTTCTATAAATTCCTGTGCCAGCCACTTTCCATCCTCTGCAAACATTTTATTTCCCGGGCACATCCCTCCATATCTTAACTGGGAAAAAGCATTCTTGCAAACATCTTTAAATTCATATCCCATTCCCACTCTGACAATTTCCGGCAGGGCGTCCTGAAAAAAACGGAACACATCTCCCTTTCCTTCATCCAGATAAGGCCGGACTTTTTCCCTCAGCTGCTTCCTGAAGCCTTCCAACAAAAAAAGCTGCAAATCCTGTTTATCATCAAAATACTGGTAAAAGCTGCCCCTAGGAATCCCTGCATCCTGAATGATCCGGTTAATGGATATTTCATCATAAGATACTCTCGCAAACTCCTTTAACGCAGCCTTGATAATTCTCATTTTCTTTTCTTCCGGTAAATGTAAAAACCGTTCTGAAGGCATCTCTCTTCCTCCTTCTGCTGTCGTCAGATTCCCGTCCCTCTACTCCTGCTCCAAAAATAAAGCGACCCGTTATGACAGTCTGTCACGTGACAACCCGTCATCATTATGTTCTTCTTTTTATACCCTGTCAAGAAATTATTGCTCTGTTTATTTTTTTTTTATCTATTTTATTGCATTTGCTGTATTGATATCATTGACCTGCTTGTATTGAAAATGAAAAATATACGAATTGTCGGTAAAAAAATATATTTTTATTAATCTACTGATTGTAAAATAGAAAGGCAACCATTATGTTTTATTAGAAAAGGGGAATATTCATATGATTGCTTTTTTTAAAAACACAAAGAATTATTGATTACGCTATTACCGATTTGCTTCATAACTGTAAATTGGTATGACAGTATGCCTCTTAACGAAGACCGGTCTACCATGATTCCATATAATCCCCAACTATATCCGGAAAACACATTGACAAAAATATCATCTTCCGAATACAATTTTAAACAAATACAAATTATAAATAAAGATAAAATATTAATTTCCGGAGAACTACAATATGGCTGAAAATTTTGATGAAGAAGAACTGGATGAACTGCGCTGGAAGCAGCATGCACAGAAAAGGCAGGAAATAAGGCAGAAAAGACAGCAGCAGAGATTATTTAAGCAACGTTTAAAGTTGGCTTTTGTTGCAGGCGTTACTATTATTCTTGTTGTTTCAATTATTTTGATACAAAAAGGAAAAGGAAACAAATCCCCTGAAAATGAGAAAATAACGGCAGCAGGACAAAACCTTACCACAAGTCTCGAAACGAAAAACGGAGCTGAATATGCCGCCAACTCGGAAATTGCCGGATTTGATAACGACAATTCAGAAAATGGCAGCTTTAACAATAATCGCCCGGAAAATACCAATTCAGAAAATTCCGGCGAAAATGCAGGGAGTGAAAATGCGGGCAGCGGAACGGAAAATCCCGCCGATGCAGATAACGGTGGAGGTTCTTCTTATATTTATACTTCCACGGAAAACACCCTTCATTTAGGAGATGAAATCAACAGCAGCAATGCCATTTTTATAGATATGGAAACAGGAAACATCCTAGCGGACAAAGGTGCAAAGGAACGCATCGTTCCCGCCTCCATGACCAAGGTGCTGACCCTGTTAGTTGCTGCGGAAAATATTGAAAATCTGGACGATACCTTTCAGATTACAATTGACATTACCGATTACTCCTTCGTAAACGGCTGCAGTAATGCAGGATTTGAAAAAGAAGAAGTCGTTACCGTAAGAGATTTATTGTACGGTACCAATCTGCCCTCCGGCGCTGATGCCGCCTTAGGACTGGCAGTTTATGTATCAGGCTCCCAGGAGGCTTTTGTGGAGTTGATGAACAAAAAACTGGAAGAGCTGGGGCTGTCGGAAACAGCTCATTTTACCAACTGCATCGGGATTTATGACGAAAACCATTACTGTACGGTTTATGATATGGCGGTTATCATGAACGCTGCCCTTAATAATGAAACCTGCCGGGAAGTCATGTCCGCCCGCACCTACAACACCTCCCTAACAGAACAGCATCCCGAGGGAATTCTTTTATCCAACTGGTTTTTACGCCGGATTGAGGATAAGGACACCGGCGGGGAAGTTATCTGCGGCAAAACCGGCTATGTGAACGAATCGGGAAGCTGCGCCGTCAGCTACGGCACGGATAAAAACGGAAGAGGATACATCTGCGTTACCGTTAATGCGGCGGGTAAATGGAAATGCATATATGACCATGTGGACCTTTATAAGAAATTTTCCGAAATATAATGACATATGATAATTCGGCTATTCCATTGACCAATGATTTTATTTCCGATACAATAGGGTACAGAGGTCAGCACTCCCGCCATAAACGTGAGTGTTTGGCTTATTTGTACTCTTTAGAGTATTGTTCACAGAAATATGAGGAGGCACTTTATTATGGCAAAAATTATTCTGACAGGCGACCGTCCTACGGGAAAACTTCATGTAGGTCACTATGTCGGTTCTTTAAGAAGACGTGTGGAATTACAAAACAGCGGGGAATATGATGAAATTTACATCATGATAGCCGACGCTCAGGCTTTAACCGATAATGCGGACAACCCGGAAAAGGTGCGGCAGAACATTATCGAGGTAGCGCTGGATTACTTATCCTGCGGCTTAGACCCTGCAAAATCCACTTTATTTATCCAGTCCCAGATTCCCCAATTGACAGAGCTTACCTTTTACTATATGAATCTGGTTACCGTGGCAAGATTACAGAGAAACCCCACGGTTAAATCCGAAATCCAGCTAAGGGATTTTCATAACAGCATTCCCGTTGGATTTTTTACTTATCCTATCAGCCAGGCTGCGGATATTACTGCGTTTGACGCTACAACAGTCCCCGTAGGCGAAGATCAGGAGCCTATGTTAGAGCAGGCAAAGGAAATCGTCCGCAGATTTAACTATATTTACGGAGACACTCTGGTAGAGCCTCAGATTCTCTTACCGGAAAATAAATACTGTCTGCGTCTGCCGGGCACTGACGGAAAAGCAAAGATGAGCAAATCCTTAAATAACTGCATTTACTTATCCGACTCTTCCGAAGAAGTACGCAAAAAAATTATGGGTATGTTTACCGACCCTAACCATTTAAGAGTAGAGGATCCCGGTCAGGTAGAGGGCAATCCCGTTTTTATTTATCTGGAGGCTTTTTCCACAGACGAACATTTCCGTCAGTTCCTGCCGGAATATGAAAATCTTCAGGCATTAAAGGATCACTACAGCCGCGGCGGATTAGGGGATGTTAAGGTTAAGAAATTCCTCTATGCGGTTATGGAGGATGTGCTGACGCCTATCCGCCAACGCAGAAAAGAATATGAAAAGGATATTCCTGCCGTACTGGAAATTTTAAGACAGGGCAGCATCAAGGCTGAGGCAAAAGCCGCTGCTACTTTAAACCGGGTTAAGCAGTCCATGCGCATCAATTATTTTGACGATCAGGATTATCTGGATGAACAGGCAAAGAAATTTGCGGAAAATTAAGCTAAATACCCTGCAGCAAAGCTGCGGGGTATTTGACCCTCGCGGCATTACCGAATGCACATGCAGGCAAAGTACCTGACTCAACTTGCACTCTTTAGAGGATTGCCTGCAGAATACAAAATGAATTTATGAATCCATGTGTTTTCGTGTAAATTTACTTAACGCTAAAAATATGTGGATTTTTCTTTTCACTTTGGAGGATAAAGATAATTTATGAAACAGATATTTTTAGTTGAAGATGATGAAAAAATTGCAAGAAACCTGGCGCTTTTACTTCGTACCGAGGGATTTACGGTTATTCACGCTTCCACCCAGAAAGAAGCTTCCGCCATGTGTGCGAAAAATCAATTCGATCTGGCTTTGGTGGATATTTCCCTCCCCGACGGAAACGGGTTTGCCGTCTGTACGCAAATCAAAGAAGCCCAAAATATTCCCGTTCTTTTTCTGACGGCATCCGGCGATGAAGCAAGCGTTGTTACAGGATTGAATCTGGGAGCCGATGATTATATTACCAAGCCCTTCCGTCCCCGGGAATTAGTGGCAAGGATTAAAGCCGCCCTGCGGAAATCCGGAGCCGCTTCTTCTGCTTTTGAAATCTGCAATCTTTCTGTGGATACAGCCAGCGGCATTGTGAAAAAAGAAGGCAGGGAGATTTTTCTTTCCGCTTTGGAATACAGGCTGCTTTTAGTGTTTATCAGCAACCCCAAAAGCATCATTACCAGAGACAGGCTTTTAAATGAACTTTGGGACGCGGCAGGGGAATTTGTCGGCAATAATACCTTAACCGTATATATCAAGCGGCTGCGGGAAAAAATTGAAGATGACCCTGCCAATCCCCAGATTATTTTAACCGTCCGCGGGACAGGGTATCGGCTGGGAGGTAATTATGCTTCGGAATAAAGAAATTCAGGAATTTACCATTATTTTTACCATAATAACCATTGTCTCTACGGGAGCGGGTATTGCCATTCATCCGGCTGCGGCTATACTGGCGCTTATTTCTGCTGCTGCCTTTGGCGCGGCTTTTTTTGCATTTACAAAAGCCCGTTACAAAAGCATTGCCCGGATTTCGGAGCAGATCGACCTCATCCTCCACAACGCCGACCGGATTTACGTCAGTGAAGAGAAGGAAGGAGAGCTTTCTATTTTGCAAAGCGAAATTACCAAAATGACCCTGCGCATCCGGGAGCAAAATAATTCCCTGAAAAGGGAAAAAGAACATCTGGCGGACTCTCTTGCCGACATTGCTCACCAGCTTCGTACGCCTCTTACATCCATGAACCTTATTCTGTCCCTGTTGGCGGATACCCCTGATGAAAAGGAACGCCGGGATTTTTTACGGGAATCAGAGGAAATGCTCATGCAGATGGATTGGCTCATTACCTCTTTATTAAAACTCTCCCGGTTAGACGCAGGCGTTATCGTTTTTAATAAAGAACAGATAGATGTGAAAAATCTGATTCATACATCCGTGCATCCTTTTCTAATTTCCATGGACATACACAACATTACCCTTAAAACAAATATTCCGGAAGGGGCAACCGTTACCGGCGATTCTAACTGGCTTTCAGAGGCAATTAAAAATATTGTCAAAAATTCCATAGAAAACGCAGGCGATAACGGGCTGATTGAAATTGCCTGCGAGGACACGCCTTTATTTACTGAAATAACCGTTCATGACAGCGGCAAGGGCTTTGAAAGGGAAGATTTGCCCCGTCTTTTTAACAGATTTTACCGCGGAAAAAATTCAGACGCCGCAGGCTACGGAATCGGCCTGGCGCTCTGCAAAACAATTATTATGAGGCAGAACGGAATTATCTCCGCCAAAAACCATCCAAAAGGCGGCGCAGTATTTATGATCCGTTTTCCAAAGTGACAAATCTCTCACTTAAAAGTCACAACGATGTAAGTTAAAAGTTCTATTGTATGAGTAGATTCAAAGATAATTTTGAACATTCACAAGAAGGAGGCTCATATTATGGAGTTTTTGAAAATTGAAAATTTATGTAAGGTATACGGTTTGGGCGAAAATCAGGTCATTGCTCTGGACAATATTTCCCTTACCATTGAAAAAGGAGAATTTACCGCCATTATCGGATCTTCCGGCTCAGGTAAATCTACTCTTTTGCATGCCATAGCCGGTGTGGATACCCCTACCGGCGGCAAAATTTATTTGAACGGTCAGGACATTTATGCAGGCAGCAATGAAAAGCTGGCTATCTTCCGCCGCCGTCAGGTGGGATTGATTTATCAGTTCCATAATCTCATTCCTACCCTGAATGTGGTGGAAAACATTACCCTTCCCATTCTGATGGACAAACGAAGGGTTAATAAAGAACGACTCAACGACTTACTGGACCTGCTGGGACTACAGGATCGGAAAACCCATCTTCCCAACCAGCTCTCAGGAGGCCAGCAGCAGCGCGTTGCCATCGGCCGGGCCTTGATGAACGCTCCGTCGGTTATGCTGGCGGACGAACCCACCGGCGCTTTGGACAGCCGTAACGGACAGGAAATCATAAGGCTTTTAAAAGAAAGTAACGAAAAATACGGGCAGACTCTGCTTCTGGTTACCCATGACGAAAACATTGCCCTTCAGGCGGAGCGCATCATTACCATTGCAGACGGAAAAGTAATTCGTGATGAGAGGCAGGTGGTACGGTCATGAATATTTTCAACAAGGTTGCCCTTCAAGGCTTAAAAAAGAACCGTACACGGACATTTGTTACAATCATCGGCGTGGCAATGTCCGCCGCCCTGATTACAGCCGTTGCCTGCTTTGCCGTTTCCCTTCAGGACTATATGATAAACGGCTCCATTACCAAATACGGTAACTGGCATGTGGAATTCCCTGATACAGATTCTTCCTTGATACAAAGCCAGGCAGAAAACAGCTCTGTGGCAGATACCCTTACCCTGCAAAATATTGGCTACAGTACTTTGGAAGGCGGGCAGAATCCCGATAAACCCTACCTTTTCATTAGCGGATGGGATGAAAAAGCTTTCAATACCCTTCCCCTTCAGCTTCTTTCCGGACGTCTGCCGGAAAATGAAAACGAGGTAGTAATACCCGCACATATTTCTTCAAACGGAGGCGTGCAAATCTCCATAGGAGATACCCTTACTTTATCTGTAGGAAGCCGTATGAAAGGAAATGAAAAGCTTTGCCAGCACGACCTCTATTCCCATGGAGAAGAAACACTGGTTACAAATGAGAAAAAAACCTATACCGTTGTGGGAATCTGCCAGCGTCCGGCAGTGGAGGAATTTTCTGCTCCCGGATATACCCTGATTACAAAGGTAAATGCTGTTACAGACAATGACAGCCTTACTGCATTTATTACATTGAAAAATCCTTATGGGCTTCATTCTTATATAAAGAAATCTGCCGATGGCGTTGATTATGTATTAAATAATGAGGTTCTTAGATTTATGGGACTTTCAGGAGAAAAAACCTTGGTTATTCTTCTCTGTTCCATCGGGGTTATTTTAATTTTTCTGGTCATGCTGGGCTCTGTATTTTTAATTTATAATTCCTTCAATATTTCTTTAAATGAGCGCACCCACCAGTTCGGAATCCTTATGTCCGTAGGAGCCACGGAAAAGCAGCTTCGGTATTCCGTATTGTTTGAGGGTTTCTGCATCGGCGTTTTAGGCATACCCCTAGGTATTTTGACCGGTATTCCCGTTATCAGGATTATATTGGCTTTTGTGGAGAAAAACTTTAAAAATATTATGTACGGAAATGTTCCCCTGACTTTAAAGGTATCTGTTCCGGCCCTGATAGCCGCTGTTATGATCAGTATGATTACAATTCTGATTTCAGCCTACATTCCGGCAAAAAAAGCCGCCCGTATGTCCATTATGGAGTGTATCCGCCAGACCAATGAAATCAAGGTAGAAGCAAAAGCGGTAAAAACTTCAAAATTTGCAGAATTGCTTTACGGCCTTGAAGGAATGCTGGCTTTAAAGAATTTTAAAAGAAACAAAAGACGGTATCGCAGCATTATTTTATCCCTCATGTTAAGTGTCATACTGACTGTAGGAACCAGTTCTTTTGTGACTTATCTCAATCAGACGGCAGAGGCATCCTCCCAGGTAGTGGAAGAATATGATATTTCCTTTCATAGCCGGGATATCAGGGAAGAGGATTTCTTTCCCCTTTATGAAAATATGAAAAATGTCCCGGGCGTTACCAAAAGCTCCTATCAGGCTCTTTCCAGCTATTCCTGTACCTTAAACGTCAGTGAACTTTCAGAACATTTTATGGAAGAATACGGAGAAGCCATCGGCTATGACCCTATAAAGGAAACCGTAGAAGTACAGCTGGATGTACAGTTTGTCGAAAATGACATATATCAGGATTTACTGAAAAAACAGAACCTTTCCCCGGAAAAATATTCCGGAAAAGGAGAGAATATGGTTATAGCAGGCATTTTGCCGCAAAAATGGTATGTTCAGGAAAGCCCCATGGAATTTACCATAAAATCCCAATCCGGCAGTGACTCAAAAACGGTTCTTGGAACCTTTATACAGGATTATCCGGACCTGCTGCCTGCGGATGCCAATGAATGGACCGGCTACACTCTTATGCTGATTGCCCCTTATGAAGTAAAGCCGCAGTTTGACGCATTAAACGCAGATATAAAGCCTGCAAAGCTGGGCATGACTTTTGAATCGGAAAATCCCGGGCAGTCTGTAGCTGCCATGAAAAATATCATTGACGGCTCCGGCATTACTTCTTATTACAACCTGTACAATGTTTATGCCATCCTTGAACAAAACCGCAATCTCATATTTATTGTAAATCTGTTTTCCGTTGTCTTTATCGGAATGATTTCACTGATTGCAGTTGCCAATGTATTTAATACAATTTCCACCAACATCCGGCTTCGGAGGCAGGAACTGGCCATGCTTCGTTCTGTAGGTATGTCCGACCGGGATTTTAATAAGATGATGCGGTTTGAATGCGTTCTTTACGGCTCACAAACCATGCTCTTCGGATTGCCCCTTTCCCTGCTTCTCTCTTACCTGATTTATCTGGGTATGAACTGGGGCACTATTGAAGGAAACAACATCTTCATATTTCCCTGGAATAGCATGATCATCAGCGTTGTTGGTGTATTTCTAATCGTTTTCATTACCATGCTTTACACCACGGGAAAAATCAGAAGAGAAAACATTATTGATGCTTTACGGGATGAAATGACTTAATTTTTATAATTTGAATTACAAAAAGTTTACTCTACAGATAAACCAACGCTCCCGCCGTAAGTACCCCCGTACCCGCAGGAGTGAATTGTCAGAAAGGAGGCTGACAGCTTATGAAATCCCTACTACGGTTTATACGGAAGGCTTTATTCCGGCTATCAGCTCTTTTCCTGACTGTACTTTTGTTCATGGTTGCTTTTTACGGTATAAAAGGATACACCATGTACCGGAACGCAGTCACGGAAAAACCCATTACTGAAATTGTCGACGCAGTCCGCAGTCAGGAAAACTTTACCACATATGACGAATTGCCATCTATCTATATTGACGCTGTGATTTCCGCAGAGGACAAGCGTTTTGAATCCCATTTCGGCATTGACCTGTTGGCAATTGGCAGAGCCGCTTGGACCAATATCAAAGCCCGTTCCTTTAAGGAAGGAGGCAGCACCATTACGCAACAGATTACTAAAAACCTGCTCTTTACACAGGAAAAACGCTTTGACCGCAAGTTTGCTGAGGTCTTTGCCGCCTTTGCCCTTGAAAAAGAATACAGCAAAGAAGAGCTTTTTGAATTATATGTAAATACCATTTACTTTGGCAGCGGATATTACGGAATCTATGATGCGGCACAGGGCTATTTCGGCAAACCGCCCTCTGAACTGACGGATTACGAAGCAGTTATGCTGGCGGGCATACCAAACGCTCCCTCAATTTATTCTTTGGATAATCATATAGACCTTGCAAAAAAGAGACTGTCGGTTGTGCTGGAACGTATGATTTCCTGTGGAAAAATAACAGAACAGGAAGCAGATGCTATATTAAAAGAAGCAGAAAAATAAAACCGACAAAAAACAGCATTTATTATCGGGAAAACTGCCTCCAAAAATCATATACTGAAATGGTATTCCTAAAACCAAAAGCTGATTGGGGACAATTCTGCCGCCATCGACGAAATAGCAATCCATTACAGGTATACATACTATGAACTCGGAGGACACATTTATGGAAGAACGTATTTTAGAGCATTATAAAGAAACCGGAACATTTACTTATGCAGGATGCTATAAGGACTATTTCCAATCCCTGCCGGATGACATTTCCGTGCTTGGCAGATTGATATGCAGTCAGGTAATACACCGGGTAACCTTGAAAGAAGGGAACACCAATGCCAACAAAAGCCTTATGTACGGCGATATGAACCGCTATCCCTGGTACCGGATGAGATGCGAGGACGACATCCTTCTGACAGCCCCGGCCCTTACTGCAGAGTTATTCCGATTGGATGAACGGGGTTTTGTAAAGGACCGGAAAGTAGAGCATAAAATCGTAGTAACATGCCGCTATGTATCCGTGCTTATGAGTGCAATCCAAAAAGCCAAGGGAATCCCTGCAAGAAGCCGTGCCGGATTCGCACCCTACTTTAAGGAAGGCGTCAGCATGGATCATTGGATTAATCAATATTACAGCGAAAAAGAAAACCGCTGGATTACTTTTGACGCAGACGGTTTTTATGAAGAAGGCGGTATGCCTCTTTCCCAATATGATATTCCAATAAACAGTTTTGACTGGGCTGCCGAAGCCTATCTTGCCGTAAGAAGGGGAAAAACAGACGGAAAACAATATTTATATGCCGACGGATTGGGAACCTGTTCCCTTCCTGCGCTGATCCGTTATTTGATTTATGATTTCCATGCCCTCATGAATCATGAATTGACTTACAGCTTTTTACCGGCATATCTGGAAGGAAGACTTGATAAACTGACTGAAAAGGAATTGCAGGAGTTAGATCAACTGGCAAAATACCTTTTGGAACCGGACAAATATTTTGATGAGCTCTGTGCATTTTGGGAGCGTGAAAGAAAATTCAGGATTTTAAACAGTCCTCTTGTAGGGGATTACGATCATGGTGCAGAATTAGAGAGCGAGCTGACATTTTAACCAAGGAGGTACATTACATGGACTGGATCAAAGCCACAGAAGCTGCAATCCAATATATTGAAGAAAACATTACCGAAAATCTGACAGTGTCCGGAATCGCTTCAAAAGTGAATATCTCCCCGTTTTACTTTCAGAAAGGTTTTTCCATGCTTTGCGGATACACGGTAGGCGAGTATATTCGGATGAGACGGTTATCCCTTGCCGGCAGCGAATTGCTTTCATCAGATATCAAGATTATCGATCTGGCTGTAAAATATGGTTATGATTCCCCGGACAGCTTCACAAAGGCATTCACAAGATTCCACGGAAGCAATCCCACCGATGTGCGAAAAAACAACGCTTCTCTGAAATCCTTCGCCCCCTTACACATCAGACTATCATTAGAAGGCGGCACTCTAATGGAATACCGTATTGAAAAGAAATGCCCATTTAAGGTAATGGGCATTTCAAGAATGTTCTCTTATGAATCGGCAAACACAGACATTCCCAAATATTGGGATGAGCTGAAATCCTTAGGAAAGGCAGCGCCCCTAATGGGAATATATGGCATCTGCTTTGATGAGGAAATGGCCGGTAACCGCTTCCGGTACATGATTGCAGATGATTTCCAACCGGAAACCGCCGGAAAAAAGCATCTTGAGGAATATGAAATCCCCGGTCATACATGGGCGGTTTTTCCCTGTCTTGGACCTATGCCTCTTGCATTACAGGAAGTCAATAAGAAAATTTTCTCCCAGTGGCTTCCAACGAGCCGCTATGAAGTCAGCGAAGGCTATAATATTGAGTATTACAGCAATGCCGCCGATTATGAAGCAGGAACTCAGGACCCTGCATACTATGCAGAGGTCTGGATTCCGGTAAAGGAGAAACAATAAATCTTCACATTTCCCATAAATTTACCATATTCTAACCGTATCATTATCAGAAAAGAAATTTCATTATTTTATGGAGGTAACAGCTTATGAAAGGTAAAGAAAAATGCAAAGCCCTAAAAGAAATCCGCAGGCAGATTGCAGAAAAAAACGATATACCCTATGTAGTATCCCAATGCAAATATCAGGGAGACTGCTTGGGAACCTGCCCTAAATGCGAGGCAGAGCTGCGATATTTGGAAAGAGAGCTTGCCATCAGACAGGGACTTGGAAAAGCTGTCGCCGTAGCCGGCATTTCCATAAGCGTATGCGCTTCCCTTACTGCATGTGCATCTGAAACCGAAAACAATGCACCGGATTCCGGATATGAAGATATTTCCGGCAATGTCGATGTAGCTCCATACGATTCGGAGGACGAAGTAATTCCCGAAACAAATGTGGGAGAACCGGAGGGCAATGTGTCGGACAGCCTTAAAGAATCGGAACAGAACTCCCCGGAAAATGAAAAAGAACCGGAAATAGAAGGTAAAGTAGAAGGAGAAGAGGGTATTGATGAAACAAATGAACCCCTCGATACAGACAACCTGACAGGCGATATCAGCTACATCAATATAGATCCTGAAAACGAATCAAACATCCCACGTCAGTTGCCGAATTTGCATGTAAATTTGCCCTCTTGTACCCTTTAGGGTATTTCAGGAGGGGATAAAAAGGAGAAAAGCATGGATAAAGACTCCCCTACTCTTCCCGTTTTCGGGATAAAAAGACATCGGATGACCACAGACGGGACAGGCGTAAGTACTTTAGTCGGCGCTTACGGCTGCCCCTTAAAATGCCGCTATTGTTTAAATCCCCTTGCGTGGAATCCCGAAACCTTAAAAAAATGTATCCCTATGTCTCCGGAAACTCTTTATGAAAAAGTAAAAATCGACGCCTTGTATTTTTTGGCAACGGGCGGCGGGATTACCTTCGGAGGCGGAGAGGCGCTTTTGCACGCTGATTTTATCCGGCAGTTCCGAAAAGTCTGCGGTCCCGACTGGACTCTCACAGTAGAAACCTCTTTAAATGTCCCCTCTGCCAAACTTGAAAAAGTATTGGATGTAGTAAATGATTACATTGTGGATATAAAGGATTTAGAACCTTCCGTCTACAAAGCCTATACCGGTATGCCCATTGATAATACCCTGCTTAACCTTAAACTTCTTTTGGAAAAAGTATCTTTGGATCATGTTTATATCCGGGTTCCGAAAATACCAGAATATAATACGGACGCCCATATTCAACAGTCCGTAACGAAGCTGAAAAATATGGGCTTTAAAAATATTGAAGTTTTCCCCTATGTGGTTCGTCAGTAAAAAAATTCCACTTTGCAGTAATCTGCATCCGGTGCCTTAAGCATAGTGATAATCTTTTCTTTTTGCTGCCAAAAAATACAGCGTAATAAACAACGCCAGCAATTCTGCCGCCACAACAGAAAACCAAATCCCGCCTATTCCCCAGAAAACAGGAAGCAGCAGCACCATGATAATCTGCAGGACAAAAGCCCTTAAAAATGAAATCAATGCGGAAACTACCCCGTTGTTCAATGCCGTAAAAAATGCCGAACCAAAAATATTCAATCCGCTGAATAAAAAGGACAGGGAAAACAGCCGGAATCCAAAGCAGGTCATTTCATAAAGCTCTTTATCATATCCTACAAATATCTTAGATAGAAATCCCGACGATCCTACCGCCGCCACCGTTAAGATAACACCGAAGCTTCCGATTAAAAACAAGCTTTTTTTCAATAAATTTTTTAATTCATCATGATTTCCTGCTCCGTAGTGAAAGCTTACAATAGGCGCGCTGCCAATGGAGTAGCCCAAAAAGATAGCTATAAATATGAAATTCACATACATAATGACCCCGTATGCCGCAACTCCATCCTCCCCGGCAATCTTCATCAGCTGAAAATTATACAGCATATTGACTAAGGACATGGAAATATTACTTGCCAGCTCGGACGAACCGTTGGTGCAGGTTTTAAAAAATACGCTTTTATCAAATTTGGCCTTTACCAGCTGCAGGGGCGTTTTATTTTTCTTTATAAAATATACCAGAGGAAATAAACCGCCTACAGACTGGCTGATAGCAGTAGCTATGGCAGCCCCCTCTAATCCCCATTTAAAAACGGCAACAAATAGAAAGTCCAAAAAAATATTGGTAAGTCCTGCCGCAACTGTAACCCCCAGTCCCAGCTGGGGTTTTTCCGCCGTTACAAAAAAGCTTTGGAACACATTCTGTAAAATAAAGGGAGTTATGGCAATCAGCAGAATCCTGCCGTATACCACACATGCGTCTATCATCTCTCCTTCTGCGCCCATGGCTATTGTTAGGGGACGAATTACGATGATTCCGATCACCGATAAAATAATACCGCCTGCTATAGAAACATATACCAGCATGGAAAAGTGCTTTTTTGCCTCCTCTTCCTTTCCCTCTCCCAGTGTTTTTGCCACAAAGGCGCTTCCCCCGGTTCCGATCATAAAACCCAAAGAGCCTAAAATCATCAAAAACGGCATAATCAGATTTACGGCTGCAAAAGGTACTTTTCCCACATAATTTGATACAAACAGTCCGTCAATGACGCCGTATATGGAAGTAAAAACCATCATAACAATTGACGGAAATACAAAACGAAGTAATTTTGAATAAGAAAAATGTTCTGATAATTGAATCTTCATGTCTGCTCCTCCTTTTCCTTATTAAAAGTTCTGCGATCAAAAATCTATTCTGATTTTAAATACCTTTCCAATTCCGATTCCAGCAAATCATTATACCTTTGGGAAAGGGCTATGAGCTGCTCTTGTTCCTCGTTTCTCATCATATCCCATGCCTTCTTTTCCAGTTGTATCATTCCGTCAATATGATTTCGAATAAAATCCTCTCCTTCTTTTGTAAGAAGTATTTTCTTTTCCCGCTGGTTATCTTCCTTCGTCTCAAGGCGGATTAAACCTTTTTTTACCAGCTGCTTGATTGCCGAATGAATGGTCTGCTTGTTTAAAGAAAACTCTTCCCTGATCTGCGTCTGTGTGGTGCAGCCCTCCCTGATCATGACTAAAGCCCAGTATTCGCCGTCCGATAAACCGCATTCCTTTGCAAACCGGGAATAAATCCTGTCCAAATCCTTATATGTTTCCCAATAAGCCTCTATGGAACAGTTTTTATGATCCTCTTTACCATTTTCTTTATTATTTATCTTTTTCATTGATTTGCCCTCTTCGTTTTTTATAATGTCTGGAATCAGATAGTATTAAATCAGACTATCCGGTATCATACTCTTTCATAGGAAAAATGTCAACAGCCTAAATATAAAAAATAACCGACAGGCTGCCGGTTATTCTTTGTCTCAATATTACATTTTTTGTCTCTTTACTCTTATTTTTATACTTTATCTTTCATCTTTGCACAATAATTTTTTGATTGATATTCTGCTTCCTAATACCCTTTTATGAATCCAGATATTTATCATATTTCATGTTGGTTTCATCCAGATACACTATACCGATGATTCCAGGTCCCGTATGTGCCCCAATAGCACAACCCACTCTTGATTCAATGAAACCTTTGATGCTGCATTCCGCCTTCAGCATTTCCTCTGCCTTGGCAATGCTTTCTTTTTCCATGCCGTATACGAAACCTACAACCTGCTGGTCTAAATTTACTCCCTTTTCTTTTACAATATCCACAACCCTGCGCACCGCTTTATTCCAGCCACGGACCTTCTCCGTTGCCTGTAGGGCGCCGTTTTCATCCACCTCAATGATGGGCTTGATATCCAAAACTGTACCTGCAACTGCGGAAGTTCTGCTGAGCCTTCCTCCCTTATAAAGATACTCTAAAGTACGTACCGCAACGGCATGACGCATATGGTCGCAATAAAACTGTGCCGCTTCAATGATCAAATCCTTATCCGCTCCGTTTTTCTGCATCTGTAAAAGCTTGCTGACTACCAGTCCGAATCCCATGGAGGCGCATTTGGAATCAATAATCGTAATCTTAAAATCGGGATAATCTTCTAAAACCGCTTCCTTTGCCAGATTTGCCGCCTGAAAGGTTCCGGCAATTCCTGTTGAAAAACAGATATATAATACCTCATCCCCTGCTTTTGCATAAGGTTCAAAATTTTCCTGAAACATATACTGGCTGATGTGATAGGTTTTAATATCCTTTCCCTTAGCCTGAATTTCATAAAATTCATCGGGAAAAATAGTCTTTCCGTCAAAATAATCCGTGCCTTCAATGGTAACCGGTGTGGGAATGACATGTAAATCATATTCCTCAATTAACGACCGGGGCACATCCGAAGCGGAGTCTGTAATAATTTTAAAAGCCATAATATCCTCCTTTGTTTTCTTTTTCTGATTTCTATTATATTGCTTATTCACTATATTAATTTATGGGAGCTGTTTCTTCTTTTAACCATTCTTTTTCTTTTTCCCCTAAACATATGTTTATTTTATCATAAACTTGCTTATGATAGGAGTTTAAAATATTTTTTTCATGATTATTTAATAAAGAAGGGTCTATGGACTCCCTGTCAAAAGGCACAAAAGTCAAGGGTCTAAAGCCGTAAAAGCCGTTTTCTTCCTCCACACATTCTATAAGGTTTTCCAACCGGATTCCATATTTTCCCTCAAAATACAATCCCGGTTCATCAGAGGTAATCATTCCGGGCACAATAGCTGTCATGTCAGCTTTCCCTTTTCCTCTGTAAGTACGGAACGCATTGGGTCCTTCATGAACGCTCAAAATATATCCTACTCCATGCCCTGTTCCATGGTTAAAATCCAGACCTTCCGCCCACAAGGGTTCTCTTGCCAGAGTATCCAGACTGTTTCCGCAGACTCCTTTTGGAAATTTTGCCGAAAGCAGAGCCAGATTTGCTTTTAACACAAGGGTATAATGCCGCTTTTCTTCCTCTGATAAAGAACCTGCTGCCAGAGAAATTGTCCTGGTAATATCCGTCGTGCCATCCTTATAATGACCTCCCGTATCCGAAAGCAGAAATCTTTCCGCCTTTAAAGCCGCATCCGTTTCTTTAGCAGCAGAATAATGGACAATGGCTCCATGTTCTCCGTAAGCCATAATAGGATCAAAGCTGGGACCTAAATATCCATCCTGCTTCTTTCGAAAGCCTTCCAGAATTTCCGCCGCTTTGATTTCCGTCAAAGGATCTCCTTTCCATTGCCCCGCCGCTAAATCCTTTTTATATTCCTTCATATAATAAAGAAATTTTGTTACGGCAGCGCCGTCCTTTATATGAGCATTTCTCATATTGCATAACTCGGTTTCATTTTTCAATGCTTTCAAAGCAGTTGTAAAATTTCCTGAAGATATTAGACTACAATGAACAGAGAGATTATCAAGCAGCCTTTGATTCACTGTTTTGGGGTTTAATAAGACTTTTTTAGCACTCAGTCCGGCAGTAAACTCATAAACATCTTTATAACATTGCAATCTGACGCCATCCTCTGACAAATGCTGCCGGATATCCTTTGAAAAAACCTCTGTATCCCTCTCCCTGTTGCCTGCAAATAAAATGCAATCATCCTTTGTTATATAAAGATAAGACAAAAACACCGGATTGCAATGGACATCTTCTCCCCGCAAATTCAGCAGCCATGCAATATCCTCAAGGGAAGTCAATAAATGGGCATCCGCCCCCTTCTCTTCCATTTTCTCTCTTATTAAAGCCAGCTTTTCCCTTCTGGAAATCCCGCTTTGGGATAATTCCAATTCCCACACAGGATGAAAAAAAAGCTTCGGGCGTTCACTCCAGAATCTGTCCACTAAATCATAACTTCCTTCAAAGAAAATCTCTTTTGAAGAAAGCTTCTCTTTCAGTTCTTTGACAAATCCGCCGTTTACGCATCTGCCGTCGAATCCTAATATGTCTCCCGGTTTCAAATTTTCCGCCAGAAATTCTTCCACGGTAGGTACATCCGGTTCGCCCATTTTCATCAATTCAATTTCCGTATTCTCCAACTGCTGTTTTGCCTGAATAAAGTACCTTCCGTCCGTCCACAATCCCGCAAAATCATGGGTTACGACCAAAACTCCCGCCGAACCTGTAAATCCCGATAAATATTCCCGGCATTTAAAATAACCGCTTACATATTCCGAACCGTGAAAATCATCTGTTGGAACATAATATGCTGCCATATTTTCCTTTTTCATTTCCTGTCGCAGGGAATGGATCTTTTCATTTGCTGTCATAATTGCATACTCCTTTTTCCATCAGATAAAACCTCCCTTTTCTCCAATCCGCATGTCCTACTATTTTGTATTCCGCTTTTTTATACATACGGAGAGAATAGGGATTTTCTGTAAAAGCATCCAGCCGGATGGACTGAATCCTCATTTCCCTTACAGTTTCCTCAATATACCGAACCGTTTCCCTCCCGACTCCCCGGTTTTGAAATCTGGGATCTACACATAATCTGTGAACTACCTTATAGGAAGCATTTGGATATTCCCAGTTTCCGTTTTTATATTGTTCGTCGCATTCATTATTTAATACATAAACCGAAGCAATTTCCCCATCCAGAATGCCTATGTACAATTCTTTTTTTAAAATATCTTCTCGAAGATCGCTTTTTTGCGGATAAAGTTCATCCCATTGCAGGATATTCTGTGAAATCATATTTTTTATGGCTGATTCAAACACTTGAAAAACTTTGTCTAAATCGGAAAGTTCTGCTAATCTAAAGTGTAAATTCATTTATATTCTCCTATAATCATATATTTGCATTTCAAAATTAACCTATTATGTTTTTATATAATACTTATACCATCCGCTTAAACATAATTTGCGATTATTTGAACATATCATGTTTTTTCTTCCTCTCTTACTTTAATAAAAAATAGGATGTTTTGTTATTATAAAATGTGAACATATGTTTGTCAATATTCTCATTTATAAAATAGAAGTCCTTTCAAAATTTCATCATATACCGAGCTTCCATCCAATATATTCCCATAAGTACTTACAAAACAGGGCATAAATCCGCTCCTGTGGGCAACTGCCTAAGAACTGATATTGGTAGTGGATGCACAATAAAACGGTACTACGCCTTTTTCTAAAATACAATAAGTTAAATTACTGATTAATACGGCTCCCAATCCGTTTCTTCTATATTCCGGCTTTACATCAACACCCAATTCCCACATTTTTTCATTTTCCTTCGATGCACCTGCCAAAGCTATTATTTCATGATTCTTCCTTGCAAAAAGCACAATACAGGTTGAAGTATTTCCATTCTTATCAAAGGCCAGAGAATTTTCAAAACCGCTTATTCCTTTTAATTTTTGAGTTTCCTCTCCTTCCAGCAATTCATATTGAAAACTATTATCAATCGCTAACTTTTTCAATAATTTGAAATCAGGAATATAATATATGGACTGACCATATATAAAAGGATTTTCAAATATTTCATCCCTGCTTTTATTTTCCAAGAGCTTTTGTATTTTTGGAATAAGTGTACCAGATGCAGAGACAAGGATTGCCTGTCCCATAGTGCAGATTTCCAGAAAAGGAAATTTCCTTTCATTGTTCTCAACAAAAACCGCACCTTCTTTTTCAAAATCCTCCGGTTTGCAATTTAAGCGATTTAATAAATATGATTTAATAGTTTCATCTATGTATTTTTTATCCATAAAATTTTTTCTCCAAAACAAACTTTTTATTATTTTATTACTGATTCCTTATCTGGTTCTATTGCCATTTTTCCACTCTATTCTAATCTTAGCATTGCATCAATAAATAAAAAAGTATTTTTCTAAACACCTTTAGAGAAATTTTAAAGATACCTCTGCTATTATATGAAAATATCCGGTCCAAGTATTTCCAGACCGGAAATTTTAACAACAACAGGAGGTTTACTGAATGAAAAAGAAACTGAAGAAAATGATTTTACTGTTAACCCTTACGTCCATACTCTGTCTGGCAATGATAGGATGCAGCTCTTCCCCTGCTTCCAATCAAAACCCTGAACCTGCTTCCACAGAAGGCCAAATACCAACTGATGAACCGGAAGATGTACAGAATACCGAAACGCCAACAGATAAACCGACAGCTACACCGGATACCGAAACGCCAACAGACGAGCCGAAACAAATAACCGGAACTTCCGACACTGAAAACAATAACGGTAAATGGCATGTCCTTGACCCGGAACTGGCAGAATACCTTGATGCGGATTTTGAATGCATCGTATGGAAACTGGATGAAGGTTCTTTTTATGCGGCGGAAGTCCAAAACAAATTTCTTGAGGACGGTTCAATTGTCAGCAGCAGCCCTTCCAGTGAATCAACTCTCGATGATTCTGAACTGTTTCAAGTCGTTTATGACGATACTACTTATTTTTACATCAGAAACATATATGATAACGGCAAACGTCATGAGGATACGGATGCCGGTTCAAAAGATCTGGAGGAACATTTGGATTGTCAATTAAAGGGTTATTTTGAAAATGATATTTTTTATGCTTCTGAAATACGGATTATAAAAGTACATTAAAATACTTTATTGATACAAAAAATCAATCCGGTAAAAACCATAATCTTTACCGGATTGATTTTTTTCCTTTAGCGCATTGTACAGGTCATATAATACAGAAATAAAGAATAAGCTGTATTCAAATAAAAATGTATCATCGGGAATATTAGTGGGCTTTACAAATACATTGGCTGATATCTTGCCCTCTTTTGTGAATCTGTATAAATATAATATCCTGCCCCTTTTGGTGTCGCAGGTCTGATACTCTGTTTCCCGGGGTAAGATCATTAACTCAACAATTTTGAGAATTTCTTGAGATTTTTAAGTTATAATAGAAATGATCAGGATTGGAGTGATAGATATTGAAGCATAAAATTTTAATTGTGGATGATGAGCCGGGCATTGTTGATATGATGAAAAGCTATTTTGGAAAGCAGTACGAAGTGCTGACTGCCTATAACGGCAAAGAGGCTCTTTTAAAAGCTGCTCAACATCCCGATTTGATATTACTGGACATTAATATGCCGGATCTTGACGGCTTAACCATATGCCGTCAGATACGGGATTATATTTCCTGTCCCATTCTTTTCCTTACCGCACGCATAGAATCCTCGGATAAGATCAACGGCTTTACGGCAGGAGCTGACGATTACATTTTAAAGCCCTTTGATTTAGATGAGTTAGGCGCAAGGGTAGCCGCCCATTTACGGCGGGAATCCAGACAACAGAAAAATATGGCGGTCCGCTTTTTTGGCGAACTCGCCATTGACTATTCCGCCCGGACAATTTCCGTAAACAGTAATCCCGTCTCCCTTTCGAAACGGGAATTTGACATTGTGGAACTGCTTTCCCAAAATGCAGGACAGGTTTTCGACAGGGAACGAATCTACGAATCCATATGGGGCATTGACGGAGACGGAAACAGCGATACCATTATGGAACATATCCGAAAAATCCGTGCAAAGCTATCCGCTCATACGCTTCATAATTATATTGATACAGTCTGGGGGTGCGGCTACAAATGGAACGGTTAAAAAACATGAGCCTGAAAAAATCTCTTTTTTTGCTTACCCTTTTATGTCTTTCCCTGTCGCTGGTGTTAGTGGTTATTATCTGGATGACTTGTAATCATATCCAGTCCAAATATCATAACAGCGGCATAATCTACCGCATAGGCGAACCCGTGATACAAAATGTAGAAGAACCTGCAAAAGAACAACAGCTCCTATTGCAGACACTGTCCTTTATTCAGATATTATCCTGTATTCTTCTTCCTGTAGGCAGCCTGATCATAGCCGGGGCTTTATTTTACCGCCTTAAATGTAAGACCCCTATTGAAATTCTGCAAAACAGTGTGAAGCGTATTGAAAATCAGGATTTGGATTTTTCCATTCCGGTTGGTTCCGGGGATGAATTGGGCCAGCTCCTTGCCGCTTTTGAGACTATGAGGAGTGAATTATTAAAATCCAATCAGGAAATCTGGCGGCAGGCGGAAGAACGTAAACGCCTAAACGCCGCTTTTTCCCACGACCTTCGCAATCCGGTTACGGTTCTGATGGGAACCGTAAAACTATTACGGCAGGATATTCATGACGAACGGGCCCTGGAACGTATGGAAAATTATACCCTGCGTATTGAGCAGTATATAGAATCCATGAACAGCATCCAAAGGTTAGAGCAGCTTCCCATCCGGAAAAAAGAAACCGCCGTTTCTTTATTAAAGGAAGAATTAACCCATACGGCAAAGCTGTTAGCGCCTTCCCTTTCTGTTTCTGTTTCGGCACGCGCTAAGATGCCCATTCCGGACAAAAAAGCGTCGAATTTTTGTGAACATGAAAGAACGACTGTCAATTTGGATCATGGACTATTCTTAACAGTTGCGGAAAATCTTATCGGAAACGCCGCACGCTTTGCCAGACGCAATTTATCCATTACATTAGCAATTGATAACTCCTTTGGTAATTTCCTTATTCTTTCCGTTACCGACGACGGTCCGGGTTATCCTGAAAAGCTGTTGCAAAAAGGTCCTAAGCCCTTTGGAAAAACAGAAGAAAATCCCGTCCATTTCGGCATGGGATTATACAGCAGTCAAGTTATATGCACAAAGCACGGCGGAAAATTAGTCCTTGAAAATAAAGAAGGACTTGGCGCATCGGCAACAGCTTTTTTTCAAATTTAATATGATCCTTGAGGAATTCTTGAGATTTACAAAGTAAACTCTCCTTATAAAAACAGACAGATTTTGTCTGGTAAAAAGGAGAGTTATTTTTATGCAAATTGAAGCAAAAGAATTATCAAAAGTTTATGGCAATGGGGAAAATACCGTTACCGCATTGAATAAAGCAGGCCTGAAAATAGAAGCAGGAGATTTTATTTCTATTATGGGCCCTTCCGGTAGTGGGAAAAGTACGCTTCTCCATCTTTTATCGGGATTAGACCGGCCAACCTCCGGCAGTCTGACTTATGACGGCAGGAATATCTATGATTTTAACGACAAGGAGCTTTCCGTTTTCCGGCGCAGGCGTATCGGTTTTATCTTCCAGCAATTTAATCTTCTGCCTGTTTTGACGGCAAGGGAAAATATCATTATGCCCCTTCTCTTAGATAAAAAACAACCGGATGAAGCCTACCTTTCACAATTAACCAAACTGTTAGGCATTGATAACCGCCTTACACATCTGCCCCATGAGCTTTCCGGAGGACAACAGCAGCGTGTCGCCATTGCAAGGGCGCTGGTTACTCAACCGGATATTGTATTTGCTGACGAACCCACAGGAAATCTGGACAGTAAAAGCGGCGGCGAGGTTATGGAAATGCTGCAGAATATCTGGAAAAAAATGGGTAAAACCCTGGTTATCATCACTCATGACAGCCGGGTGGCATGTATGGCCAAAAGACAATTCACAATCATTGACGGAATACTTTCGGAGGTAGATGCATCATGAAATCTTACACAGCTTTAGCATTCAAGGAGCTTTTTGCCCAAAAAGTTACTTCTATATTAATACTGATTGCAATTATATTATCCACCATCGCCACAACAGTCATCGGCCAATCCATAGGAATCCTGCAATCCATGAGAATCGATCAGGCAGCAGGATTAAACGGCGACCGCTATGTGACAATATACGAATTAGATGAAGAACAAAATGCCGCGCTTTTTTCGGATCCCCGACTAACGGAAGTGGGAAGTAAGATTCATCTGGGCATTGTAGAATTGGAAAACAGCGGACTTACCTTGAATTTAACGGAATATCAGGGAGATACGCTTGAAAAATATCCTTCTATAAAAAAAATAAAGGAAGGACGTCTTCCCACTTCTTCCGGAGAAATTGCAATTCCTGAAGATTTTTTAAAATATTTGGGATTTGAAGGAAAAGTCGGCGATAAAATTACTCTGCCCGTTAAAGCCTCTTTACTGGTGGATGAAGGCGTTCCTTATAAATTTAATGCGGATTTTATTTTGACAGGCATTCTGGAAGATAATCATATAGGATATGTTTCCGGTAGTGCAACAGGCATTGTAGGAAACGGAACAGCCGCCGAACTTTTACCGGAATCTTATTATTTGTATGCAACAGATTTTAAAGTGCTGGATACAAAAGAATTTCAATCCACCGTTTATGATATTGCCAATAAGCTGAATATAGAAGAAAGATATATTCAATACAACTGGGTACTCTTAAATGCTTTGGGAATATCCTATGATAAAAAAGAAAATCTTGGTAACGATTTAGGTTTTCCTTTTATGATGGTTGCCTGCATACTGGTAGGCGTTCTCATCTTATCTGCAGCCGGTCTTGTTATTTATAATATTTTAAAGGTTGCCATTACAAAACGAATCCGGGAATACGGAACTCTTCGTGCCATAGGATGCGAACGAAAACAGCTTTATCGTCTGGTAACCGCGCAGCTTTTAATTCTCTGTGGGCCGGGCATCCCTATTGGAGTATTGTTAGGAGGAATCTCTGCAAAAGGAATCCTTTCTATCGCCACCGGCTTATTAAATCCAGAATTGTTTCTTGTGGAAAATACAAAGGAATTAAATGCCGTTATCGCCGAAAACAGCGCATGGAAACTGATGCCCTTATTAATCAGCATTATCATAACACTTTTGTTTGCCATATTATCCTCATTCCCTGCTGCCCGTTATGCTTCTTCCGTCTCTCCCGTCACTGCCATGAACGGAAAGAATGTTACTATAAAACGGCGAAATCGGAAACAGAAAAAAATAAAAAATTTTGAAGCCTTTTACGCCCGCCTGAATTTAAAACGGAGCAGGGGGCGTACGGCTATTACGATTTTATCCATGGTAATGAGCATTACGGTCTTTATTGCACTCCAAAGCTTCAGCGGTTTGTTGGACACAAGCCGGGATATACAGGATATGCATTTGGGAGATTATGCAATTACCAATGAAACCGTAGGCTTTTCAAGAGACAATATAAAGGAAATCATGAATCAGGAAGCCGTGGAATCCCTATCTACGGTAAAACTGAGCGTTTATTCCCAGGATGAAAACGGAGAATTCCCCATAGAAACGGATTTTATACCAAATCCTTCGGAAACCTTACAAATCGGGGCAATGGATAACGACAGCCTGAATTCCTATGTTCCGGCATTATCACAACAGGATCTGGAAGATTTGCAAAAAGGAACTGCCTGCCTTGTAAAAAATCCCATTCCTTTTACTTTTGAAGGAGCTTCCAATGAATTCACGGAATTTAAATCCGGCGACACAATAACCGTAAACGGAAAAAGCCTTCGTATCATCGCCGTTACGCAGAAAGCTATTACAATCGGTAACAACGGCTTTATGAACGGTGTACAGCTTATAGTATCCGATGAAGCTTATGACGAAATCACAGGACAGAATACTTATTCCGAGATTTATCCTGTTTTAAAAGAAGAAGCCGATGCAGAAGCCTTCGAGTCCCGGCTTGAAGAATGGTGCGCCGGCATTCCCGGCTCATACTGGCTTTCCTACAGGGAAACAGATACGGAGCTGGCAGAAAGCTATGAACAGATCCGGCTTCTTTGTCAGGGACTGATTTTGTTCATGGGACTTATCGGAATATTAAATATTATCAATACCGTTTATACAAATATTCATACCAGAGTCAATGAAATCGGTATGCAGCGGGCAATCGGCATGAGTACCCCTGACCTTTACAAAACATTCCTGTGGGAAGGCGCTTATTACGGTCTGATTGCTTCCGCAGCCGGTGCAGTCTTAGGATATGTATGCACTGTTTTTATTGAAGCAGCCATTCATGAGAGCTTACAGCTTACGGCATTTCCGCTGTTACCCATATTGGAAGCAGCGGCTGTATCCGTAGCCGCCTGCCTCGTTGCTACTGCAATCCCATTAAGATTTATTTCAAAAATGAGTATTGTGGAATCTATTGAAACCGTAGAATAAAGAAGGGGCTGTTGTAAAACATTCATCTTTTGCAGCAGCCCTTTAATAAAATACTATTTTTAAAAAACGATTTCAGAAAAAGATATTTATGACCGGTTTTTAAACGGAGCCAGCAGCTTATCACTCCAATGTATCCTGAAAAACTGAATCAACGGACCGGTGCAGAATGCCAGAATGACCGTTCCGATACCGATAATCTTCCACTGAATGCCTTCCTGTATACCGGTAAGAAAAGCGACCGCCACACAAATGATATCCAGAATGATTCTGGCAATTCTAAATTGGATTTTCCCCTTTGTAAGGGTTTCTACGATATAGCCTGCGGCATCATAAGGAGACATTCCCATATCCGCCGAAATATAAAGGGCGTCTCCGATACAAATCAAAAGTACGGCAATTACCAGAATCATAATACGGATTGGCAGCGTATGAAAAGTAATCTGCCATTTTGCCATAAGCCACATGACAAAATCCGCCGTATAACCTACAAAAACCATATTAAAAATAGTTCCGAACCCGATAAATTGTCTTTTAAATATAAATACCAGAACTAATATCACAGCATTTACAATAAGCTGCAGCGTACCAAACTGCATTCCGAGCATGGAACTGATCCCCGTATTCATTGCAGTAAAAGGATCTGCACCCATTTCGACAATTTTAAAAAATCCCACGGCAATTCCTACCATAAAAATACCGATCACAACGGCCAATCCCCTTAAAAGACAGCCTTTAAGATTTATTGAATTTGGATTTTTCATTCCTCTTTCCCTCTTTATTGAAATATTTTATTAGTAATGCTATACTAAGTCTAATTAATTTTTGTCTATTCTATGAATAACCTTTTGAAAGTGTGGTATCATATGGAAAATGCATTTTTTGTAGAATTCCCTACTATGGACATTGAAGATCTTCACGTAAACAACTTCGGCTATTCTGTTACCAAACCCTGTCACAAATTCGGACCTGCCGTCCGTAATTTTTACTTAATCCATTATATTTTAGACGGAGAAGGCGAATTCTTTGTCAATAACAACTGCTACAAATTGAAAAAGGGGCAGGGCTTTCTTATAGAGCCTGATTATCAGACTGTTTATATGTCTGACGCTACAAATCCCTGGACTTATGTCTGGGTTGGTTTTTCCGGAAAAAAGGCTACGGAAATTTTAAATAATATCGGCATTTGTCAGGACTTTCCTATCTTTACCTGTGAAGAAGGCCAGCATCCCGAAAAATATGTCAAAGATATGCTGGAACATAACAATGCCAGTTCCGGAGATACTTACCGTCAGATGGCAATGCTTTACCTTTTCTTTTCCTGCCTTACAAAATCCAATAAGGATAACTCTGCTTTTAATTCCAATGATAATGTTTATATTATGCATGCAATCCGCTATATCCAAAATCATTACAGCGAACCTTTAAAAATTGAAGAAATTGCAAAATATGTGGGATTAAACAGAAGCTACTTAAGTACCTTATTTAAAAAATATACCGGTCTGTCTCCTTTAAAATATTTGCAGACATTCCGCATGACAAAGGCTGCCCACCTGCTTTCCATGACCCAGCTTTCTATTGCAAGTATTGCTTTTTCCTGTGGTTATCAGGAGCCGGAATCCTTTCACAAGGTATTCCGGCAGACCACCGGACTTTCTCCCAGTCAGTACAGAATACAGGAGCAGTCCAAAAGTGATGATAACCGACATAAATCTGATCTGTTTCCTTTTGCCAAATCGAACTTATCAGAATTATAAAATTTTTACTGTTTCCCAACACGTCAATCTTTACTTTTGTTAAAATCATTGACTTAATTTCAATTTCATATTACTTAGCCGTAATCTCATACATAACGGATAAAAAATCCTTACATCCGCCGCTTCCGTCAATGATCTGGCCGGAGGATTTATCCTCCAACATGAGCCCGTATTCCATTAGCTCATCTCCATAAGCGTCGTAGGATAAAAATTTACTTTGAATATGATATTTCCGGTTTTCTATCAGTCCCCGAAGAGGCAGGCGTCTGTAAGGTCCGTTAATTTCGCTTAACATTCTTGTCACTGTTATCAATGCCTTACTGCCTTCCGGATTTACCACTTCCCATGCGGCAAAATTTCCCTCGAAAGGGCTGAGCAGACGGTAAAAATCTCCCTTTGCAAGGAACCCTCTGTTTTCCTTATAAAATGCAACCTGTTTTTTTACAATCTCAATTTCAACCTCACTTAATTTATTCAAATCAAGTTCATATCCGAAAGCTCCTGTACAGGCAACATTTCCTCTCGTTTCAATAGGGGTAATGCGTCCCACCTGTTCATTAGGGCAGGCCGATACATGGGCGCCCATAGAACTTAAGGGATAAACAAAACTGGTTCCGTATTGGATTTTCAAACGTTCCACTGCGTCGGAATCATCAGAAACCCATCCCTGAGGAGCATAATAAAGCATACCTGCGTCAAATCTTCCGCCGCCGCTAGAGCAGGACTCTATTAAAAGCTTTGGAAACGCCTGAATCAAACGTTCATGCAGATCATACACTCCAAGAATATACCGATGAAAAATTTCTCCCTGTCTGTCGGCTTCATAAGAAGCAGAATAGCACTCGCTGATGGAGCGGTTCATATCCCATTTGATATAACTGATTTTTGCATTTGTAAGCAGCTCATGCATTTGTTCATAAATGGCATCCACCACTTCTTTTCGTGAAAAATCCAAGACAAATTGATTTCTTCCGTGAGAAGCGCTGCGTCCCGGAGTCTGTAAAATATAATCGGGATGGCTGCGATAAAAATCGCTGTCTTTATTGACCATTTCCGGTTCAAACCACAAACCGAATTTCATTCCCAGCTCTTCTATTTTTTCCGAAAGTCCTTCTATGCCGTTAGGAAGCTTTTCCCTGTTTGCTTTCCAATCCCCAAGACCGCTTTTATCATTATTACGGCTTCCAAACCATCCGTCGTCCAAAACAAACAATTCAATGCCGCATTCTTTTGCTTTTTTAGCAAATTTTATTAAATCTTCTTCCACATAATCAAACTGAGTAGCTTCCCAGTTATTGATTAAAACAGGTCTTTCCCTATCTCTCCAATATCCTCTTGCCAGTCTCTGTCTGTAAAGGCGATGGAATTGAAGGCTCATACCGTTTAATCCTTCTTTTGAATATACCATAATGGCTTCCGGCGTTGTAAAGGCATCCTCCGGTTCCAGTTTCCATTGGAATCCAAAGGGATTAATGCCTAACATAACACGAAGCACATTATAATTGTCTACCTCTGCCTGAGCAAGGAAATTGCCGCTGTAAATTAAACTAAAACCATAAGCATCTCCCCTTTGTTCCGTAGTATCCCTACGCTTTAAGGCAATAAATGGATTATGCTGATGAGAAGAATTTCCTCTCATACTGGATACCGCTGTAATCCCCGGCTCCAAATCCCGTATTTTAACGGAACGCTCTCTGGCCCATGCGCCGGATAATTGAACACTTTGATAATCTCCGTCCGGCATATCTATACTCATACTCATAGCTCTGTTTATCAGTAAATCTTCTTTTCCGCAATTAATATATTTAACACTTCTTGCAACAGCGTCCACATCCCTGAAAATGCTGTAAGAAAAAATAATTTCCAGATTTCTCCATTCATCCCTCATGGTAATTTCCAAAGTATCGGCTTCAGCCTCATCCTCCGTATAAGTAGCGGGAAGGCCTTGAAGCGCTTTTTTTCCCTTTATGATTTCATAACCTTTATATTCCGGCTTACAGATACGGCTTCCGTCCCCGCCCTGGATTTCCAGGGCAGGATAACGATAGTCCGAAGTTCCATAGGAGGGATATTCCTGACGTAGATGCTCGTAGGATGTATATAAATCTCCTTCATTGATATACGTTGTCATGGGACGATGGGCTTTTTCTACCATATGTAGATAGCTTCCTTCAGGATTTAAAGCCTTCCCAAAATACAGATGCCCCAACTGACCGCTTTCCATGACATAAAATAGATAACTGATTCTTCCGTTATTTAAATGAAATACTTTTTCCTTTTCATTTACTGTAATCATAAGCCTACTCTCCTTAAATACTGATTTTCAACTGACACTCTGGCAGATTATTATAAAATTATCTCTTTGTATCGGTAATGATTTTCGAACATTTTTTAATTCTGTGCATGCAATTTGTTGACATCTTTTGTCAGCTGCGTTAATCTCTGACCCTTTAATTTATATCCGAATTTGAAGATAATAAAGCTTAAAACTGCAAGGATGATAGGAAGTACAAACATCAGGATACGGATACCGGTTATCGTGGAAGCTGCCTGATTTCCTGCCATTTCAGGGTTGTAGCCTACTAATTCCAATCCTAAGCCGGTAAACAATGCTGCAAGAGCAGACGCCATTTTCATCAGGAAAGTCTGTGCAGAACATGTTACGCTTTCATTTCTCTTTCCGAATTTAATTTCGCCATAGTCGATAACATCGGCAATACAGCAGGTAGTTGTTCCGATGGATAATCCCGAACCGAAGAACAAGAGACAGCAGGATACAATAACGCCTGCGGCGCTGGTGGGCGCTACAAACCCAAAAATGAGAAGCATTACAAGTCCTGCAATAGGTAGACCGCATGCTAAAGCATACACCTTTTCACGGTCAATTTTCTTTGCAATGATAGGGAAGCAGAACAGACCAAGCATCTCCGCCAGAATTGTAAATCCGAACACGGAATACAAAGTTGCGCTTCCGCAAACCTCTTTGAAGTAATAAACAGCAAAGGCTTTTAATACCTGGGTGCAAAGGTTAAAAGTAAGAAGAAGCCCGATAAATGCCACCAGCTGGTCATTTTTGATAATAACTGCAAAAGCTTCTTTCAAATTGGTTTTCTGTACCTTCGCACTTAAAGTAGATTCTTCCTTTACATTAAATACAGTAATTGCAATAGTAACAATAAACAGGATTGCAATGGCAATTGCACAGTATGTAAAACCTGTTTCACTGATATTTAACATAGAACCGTTCTTCTGTTCCTGAAGAATGGTCTCATCTCCCGCCATACGGTTAAAGAAATCAATGATATTCAATCCGAATGTACAGATGATGAATCCTCCAAGGCTTGCAAAAATTCTGGGGATAACGGAAATCTTTTCTCTTTCCCTAGGATCCTTGGAAAGATTGGGCAGCCAGGACCAGTAAGGAACATCCATAATGGTATAGGTCATGCCGTACAAAATATACATAACGGATACATAAATACATTTTGTTTTCATATCTGTAATTCCGAGAGTAGTAAATAATAAAACAAACACAACAGCATTTATCAATGTTCCAACAATTAACCAGATTCTGAATTTTCCGTATTTTGTCTTTGTATTGTCAACGATCATACCCATTACAGGATCATTAACAGCGTCCCACATCCTGGCAGCAAAGAACAAGGTTCCAACAAAGCCTGCAGCAATACCCAAAGTATCTGTCAGATATAGCATCAAAAATGCACCAACAAGGTTACAAATTGCATCTTTTCCGATAGCTCCGATACCGAAACACCATTTTTCTTTTGGCGATCTTTTTAATTCGTTCATAACGAAAGCCCTCCTTGTAAAAAATTTTGTTGAACCGGTTCTTTTCTATAACCAAAGTTTATCATTTTTTATAAGAAAGGCTTATGTTATATTTTTTTTACCATCTGTCCATTTGTTGGTTTTACTTTAACATATCTGTTCATTTTTCCAAAGAGACTGTCCATTTGTTTGAATGACATCCTGATACCAGTAAAAGGATTTTTTACGGTATCTCTCCAAGGTTCCGGTACCGTCATCATTGCGGTCCACGTAAATATATCCGTATCTCTTTGCCATTTCCGCTGTGGAAGCGCTGACAATATCGATAAATCCCCATGATGTATAACCCATCAGCTCAACACCGTCTTCAATAGCTTTCGCTGCTTCCTTTAAATGTTCACGAAGATACGCAATCCTATAATCATCATTGACTGTTTTCTCTCCGTTTTCCAGAGTAATCAATTCATCCTTGGCGCCCAGACCGTTTTCTACAATAAAGAGAGGAAGCTGATACCTGTCATATAATTTATTTAAGGTATAGCGCAATCCCTGAGGGTCAATCTGCCAACCCCATTCGCTTGCTTTTACATAAGGATTTTTATATCCCTTAATCAGATTTCCTCCCGTTGGCGTACTCAATTCAGGATGAGTGGTAGCGCATGTACTGGAATAGTAGCTGAAAGATATGAAATCTACTGTATTTTTCAGTATTTCTTCATCTTCGGGCGTAATATTTATCTGAATGCCCTGACTTTTCCAGTACTTTTTAATATATTCAGGATATTTTCCTCTTGCATGGACGTCTGCAAACAAAAGAGTTTCCCTGTCCTTTTCCATCATGGCTATGACGTCTGAAGGATCCGGCGTCAAAGGATAAATGGTAATACCAAGAATCATACATCCTATTTTTGCATCCGGCATCATTTCATGCCCGATTTTAGTAACCAATGCGCTGGCGACTAATTCATGATGAATCGCCTGGTACAGATCAGCCTCTGATAACTGATCTTTTGGAGTATTGATTCCTCCGCTCATAAAAGGCGCATGCATTAAAGAATTGATCTCATTAAAGGTCAGCCAGTATTTTACTTTTTTGCCATATCTCTCAAAAATAGTACGACAATAGCGTTCAAAAAAAGTAATCAACTTTCTGTTTTTCCAGCCGTCGTATTCCTCAGCAAGATATAAAGGCGTTTCGTAATGGGAAATAGTTACCAAAGGTTCAATGCCGTATTTATGACATTCATCAAATACCTTGTCATAAAATTCCAGCCCCTTCTCATTGGGTTCTTCTTCATCCCCCTTCGGGAAAATCCTGGACCATGCAATAGAAGTACGGAATACTTTAAATCCCATTTCAGCCATAAGGGCAATATCTTCTTTATAATGATGATAGAAATCAATTCCTTTTAGTTTCAGGTTATCCTCCGTAGGAGCTGCGGTTCTTTCGCCCCGCAGCCCCCTTGGAAGAACATCCTGTACAGAAAGGCCTTTTCCGTCTTCATTATAGGCGCCTTCACATTGATTTGCCGCAACTGCGCCGCCCCATAAAAAATTTTCCGGAAATTTCAAATTCTGCATCTCATTCTTCCTTTCTTTTTGTTTAAAAATAATCAAATATTATCAAAATATCTTTCATAAACGGATCATCATGCAAATAATATAAGATCTTTTTCTATAATATTCAACTAATAATTACTTAAGAAAACACAATTTCATTTTACCTTTATAAAGGAATCTCCTATAGATAAGGAACCTTTTACAGTATCAAAATCCGAATAATCGTCAGGATTGGTCACGACCACGGGCGTCACAATATCATAACCCTCTTTTTTAATTTTATCCATATCAAAAACAATCAATTCCTGGCCTTTTTTGATTTTATCTCCGTTAGATACTTTAGCATCATAATGCTTTCCGTTCAACTTTACCGTATCCAGTCCGATATGAATCAATAATTCCAGTCCATCTGCCGATTGCAGTGCAATGGCATGTTTTGTATCAAATACGGAAATAACTGTTCCGTCAAAAGGTGCGGACACTTTTCCTTCAGAAGGAATGATTGCAGCGCCTTTTCCTAAAATTTCTTCTGCAAAAGTGGGATCATCCACTTCGCTTAGTTCAACTGCTTCTCCTTTAATGGGAGAAAAAATTTCAATCTCTTTTCCTTGTACGGATTTTTTTTCGGAAGCAGCACTATCATCTTTTTCTTCCCTTGTTGTTTCTTCTTCATCCTTAAAAATGACCAAAGTAATTACAAATGCCAGAACTACGGAAATAACAGCGCCGATACATGCAAAGTAGAAGCTTGTTAAAGTATCGTCTCCGATGTAGCTGGGCAGTGTCAAAAATCCCGGAGAACCGCCGGAAAAGTTTTTAACTCCAAAGATTCCCATAAATAATCCGCCTATACCGCCGGCAATCATGGATGCATACAAAGGTGTTTTAAATCTTAAGTTAACGCCGTATAATGCAGGCTCTGTAATACCGCAGACCGCTGTTATACCTGCAGAAGATGCAAGAGATTTTACATCTGTTTTTTTACTTTTAATACTTACGGCAAGGGCTGCACCGCCCTGTGCAACATTGGAAGCTAACATACCGGGATAAATCAAAGTATCATATCCCATCATCATTCTGTTATTGATACCGATAGGAACAAGACCGTAGTGGGTACCTGTCATAACCAGAAGCGGTGTAAGAGTACCTACTAATACAGGTACTAACCAGCTGCAATAAGTGTTGAGGGCATTAACGCCGTCTGCAACATAATTACTGATAATATATCCGATCGGTCCGATTACAATCAGTCCTACAAGACCTGTTACAAAAATCGTGATCAAAGGCTTTGTAAAGAATTTAACCGGTTTCGGCGAAATCTTATCTGCAATCGGCTCCACATAAGACATAAACCAGACAATCAAAATAATAGGAAGTACGGAAGACGAATAGCTTGCATTGGTAATCGTCAGAAATCCGAATTTGATCGCTTCTCCTGTTTCCTGTGACTGTGCTACCATACTGATCAGGGTAGGATGCAGTAATATACCTCCCAACATCATTGCCAGATAAGGGTTACATTTGAATTTCTTGGCTGCACTGCTCGCTAACAGAATCGGCAGGAAATAGAACGCCGCATCAGCCATAAAATTCAATACCTGATAAACGGTAGTTTCATTACTTACCAGCTTAAATGCCACTAACAAAGCCAAAACAGCTTTAATCATACCGGCTGCGGTAATTGCCGGAAGAATAGGAGTAAAAATGCCCGACATGGTATCGATTACAACATCCAGGATTTTTTTCTTTTCTTTCGGTCCCTCCCCGCCGGAACCGTCCTGAATGTTTGTCATACCGTTTATAGCCTTATAAACATTTGCTACGTCAGAACCGATGACTACCTGATACTGACCTCCTTTTTTTACAACTCCCATTACTCCGGGAATTGCCTTTACTTCTGCGTTAACCGGGATACTATCGTCATTTAAATTAAACCGAAGTCTGGTTGCACAATGGTTGAGAGCTGAGATATTTTTCTCTCCGCCTACTTTTTCAAGTATTGATTTTCCCAATGTCTGATAATCCATAGCTTTCTCCTTTCTGCAGTTTCATACTGCTATACATTGTTTATATTTTCTGCAGTGCAATTGCTGCTTGCATTCCTTATATAATATGAAAAAATAAAAAATACCCGAAAGCACAAAGTGTCTCCACTTTCTCTTCCGGGTATAGCCTGCCTAAGATTTCTCCATTCCAGTAACAATCCCAAATTTTATCTTTAAATTACATTGTAACTCGCTTAATATGAACTGTCAGATAAATCAATTCTTCATCTGTCATTGTTTTGTCAAATTCTTTCTTTATATATTCGCCTATTTTACAGGCACAAATATATTCTTCTTTATATTTACTTTGAATCATTTTTACAAATTCTTCATCATCCGGTTCTATTTCCTTATCGGTTAATACCCGTTGTGCAAAGAATTATAAATGAGCCAGAAATCTTTCATAATGAACACTGTTTTCATTTAATTCCTTATGAAAATGATATTTTACAATCTGGATGGAATTTTGCACCAGCTTTACGGCATCCATAGTCTGTGTTGTATTAATAAGGCGTTTTTTAAACATACGCCGTTCTTTGCCCTTTCAATGGCATAATTAATATGATCCGTCAGTGATAAATAGATGCTGTCATTGATTTTAATTTCCATTTCATTTCTTACATATTCCACAATGTTATTTGCAATTCTGATGTGCTCCGGAGGAATACTGGAAAGAAGCTCTTCAAACTTATTTTCTTCCTTTTCATCAATAATCTTATAAACCTTTTCAATTAATTTTTCATCAATAGGGTCCCCCGTTTTTTTCTTAAACCCAAGACCGCATCCCATAATCAATACTTCTACTTTTTTATCGTTTAATGCCCTGACAAGATTATTATTGATTACTTTATCTACTACCATGTCAATCCCCCAATTAACGATATCTATATTCCCAAAATTTTATATAAAATAAAAGACCACACCCTCGACAAATCTAATATAAGTATCAAGTGGTATAGCCTTCTTGGTCAAAAAACAACCTTCAGTAACAATCCAAATCATTATAAATTTATTTATAGACATATAGTACCAAGTCATAAAAAGCTTGTCAATTACTTTTTAATAATTTGTACATTGATTACTATATTCTTATATTGAATTTGTACAATATACACAATAATGTATTGAGTTTTAAAATTTAATGCCAGATTTATTTACACTTTTAATGATATTTCAATGATATTTTTAATCATATTTTTTAGATTTTCTTGACATATATAAAATCAATCTTCAAAATGTAATTATGATTAATTCATTTAAACCTATCAAATTACTTGTGATCTAAAGAGCACTTGTACTCTTTAGATTACTCGTACTCTTTAGAGTATTACTTGTAAAAATAAATATATAAGGAAAGAATAACATATGGATAAATTATCATTCTATGAACCTGCCGATATTGAAATATATATAAAAGATCGGGGAATTGTATTAAAAGAAAAATCCCTGATTGCCATAGAAATGGAAGAAAAATTACAAAAGATTTTAGCTATTGGAAATGAAGCAGAAAGAATGTTTGCTCATTTTTTAAAAAAACTATAAAACAAAATTTATTTAGAATTCCTTCTATTTCTTTATGCATTCCTTTTCAAATAGATAAAATTAATTTAAAAGCCTATGAAGAGATTATTTACATGTCAGGAAAATCAAAAAAAGTGAAATTTATTTTTAAAAGTCTGGAAGAATTTCTTCAAAATGCTTCTCCTAAAGAATTAAATGAACATAAAATAATTATAAATATTACAAAAGATAATCCTGTTGAATATATAAAAGAACGTGCAAAAGAAACTATTCAATACGCTAATCAATATGGAGTTACAAAAGACCAGTTACTTGATGTTATAAAAGAATTATAGAAAACCATTTAGGTTTTCTGGACTTAATGAAAATTTTTCATTCTTTTATAATTCATTAATATAAAATAAATCAGAGGAAATCCAAAATAAGATATCCTGGTAGTGTAAAATAGTTTGTGTCTTTGGAAAAAATACCTCTTTTTTGGTAAGAATCAAGATATGACAATTCTTATCGAAAAGGAGTATTTTTATGCCAGCAACAAAACAGCAAATACGACAGATTAT
>Ga0209064_1000895_pt1 | contig 58076 bp, 55 predicted proteins | sample Inofromicrocosms_FD_187498 | JGI IMG/M metagenome (GOLD analysis project Ga0209064, IMG submission 187498) | Mouse cecum microbial communities from Vienna, Austria - Inoculum for glucosamine and mucus D2O microcosms (SPAdes) (version 2) | ecosystem: Host-associated > Mammals > Digestive system >...
TACCAAATAAAATTGCCACTAATCTCTATAAAACCAGCAGGTTAAATTTACTTATAATGGTGATGTCTATTCCACATTATCGCCTTAGCGTGTCCGCTGAATAGTTACTAAACAACCTCTAAGTAGTCGTATTTACAAAATTTTTGATTATCTCGTATGTTCCATATAAAGAAGTTGTTTAAACTTTTTTACGGAGATTGATTTTTTAATGGCTTTTTACGTTAAAAAGACCTCTTTCCCAATCTTCCGTCATCTTTTCGGTCGCTTTTTAACCTCTCATCGGTCGTTTAGCCCGCTAAACTCCCTCTTCAAGTTTCAAAATCGACTCGAAAATCTGACGAAATCTTGAAAAAGAAAAAGTTTAAACAACTTCAAATGTTTAAATTTAATGTCTAATGTATGATGAATAAATTTATTTCAATTCGCGTGGCGATTATAGCCTCGTTACTGATGATAGTGATGTGGAGTTGCGGTGGTGACGGCAATGAACCTGATAATCCGGATAGACCTGACGACATCGGAAATCTTTCATGGACTATAGATATAAGTGCCAAAAGTGGAACCTGGCTTCAGACCGGAGATAGTTACGATATGGAGAGTATTAAAATAAAAGTCGCGGGTCTAAGCAATGGATTTTATCTTAGTGACTTGAAGTTTGAGGTTGATGATAAAGTGGTGGCAGAAAAAAAATATGTAGAAGGAATGTCTATGTCTTTGCCCGTCAATCAGGACTGGCCACATGGAAAAGTGATGGTCGCGCTGAAAGGAGTTTTCAGTAATGGCAAAAATTCAGTGACAGAAAAACTGACAGACCTTATATTATATAGATTCAATGAAAGACCTGTTTTTTCCTTTGGAGGAACTCTTAATGTCTCTTTACTGGCGATTGCCAGCAGTGGCGAAATTTTTTATGATGGTGTGAGTAGGGATAGTGATGATGCAACAAATATGGAGATTGGATATTGTCCCTGGTGGTTGGTATCGAATGGTGAAGTACCGGATTTTTTGGTGGAACTTCTGTTATTACCCAAAATTGTTAATTCTAATTTTCAGGCTGATTTTAAGGTGGATTGTATACGCTGGGGTTCGCCTGATGCTCCGGGATTGGACGAATTCGAATCTTTTAAAACGTCTGTGACGCAAGACGCATTTAAGGACTTTTCTATTCAGGCTTTTGTAGTAGGCGTTCTCTCCGGCACTCACGAGGGAATAGAGATTTCGGCCAACTTTAGGGTAGGATATAATATAAAGCAGTAGAATAGTGAGAGCGTAGTGTGGTTGTAATTATAAAGGTAGCCGGTTTGAACAATTGTAGGTTTCAAACCGGTTGCTTTATAATATATGTCTCCGCTATGACGCTATGACTGCATTTTGAAACAGCTGTAATTTTGCCAATTTATTCCCACCATTTACGTTCTTCCTGACTTACCTCAATACGAAATTCCCCATCTTTGTCAATGATGACAACCATATCCCCGCGTGCTGCAAGAAATCTGAAATCTTTATACTTTCTGATAAACTCCATGTCTTTCTCAAAGTTATGCATTGCATGAGGTGTGATGAGTTTAAGACTTCCATCATTATAAAGAATCAAAGTTGCATCACTATTATTTATTAAATCTCTAACATCATATTGCCCATGTAGCTTTCTCCAGTACTGGCGGACATCTCTTCGCCAGGGACATCCAGTTACATAAAGCCAACCATCTTCATCTATTCCGAATAATTGATCATAATCTAAGTGAGCAAATGGATATGCATCAAATGCATATATCTTTTTGATCCTTTTCCAATTGCAGGCATCTTCAAAATGTTGTTTGTCTCCACCGATTATGACAGTTCCATTTTGTAGAAGTCCTATGATGTGGTGTTCAGACGAAGAAATTTGTATTATATTTTTCCATGTTTTTACTTCTGTGGCTAAAGAAGGATTATTTTCTTCAAACGCGACCGAAATAGTCCCATCTTTATGCAAGCCAAAAATGAGACCGCAACACCCTGATTCTACCGCGATGAAATCACTTGTCGGAAAAAGAGGTTCGAGGTATTCCTCACTCCATACATAAAATATCTGTCCATTGGAAAGTAAAACCGCGAAATGATCATAGTTCTTTGTCAAATTATCTATATTTTTCTTCTCAATTGGAATCACCGAAAGGATGTCATTTTCAAAATCAATTCCCCACCTCCAATCCTTCGAATATAGTTTATTGCCTGCAGCAATAGCAAACTCATTCTCTGTAATGGCGATTTTATGATGTCCCGCATCATCGCGATTTAGGATATGACCGGCTGATTCAGGAGACTCATGTTTGATTTTAAATCTACCGATTCCCTTTAGAGAACTAAAGAAATCAATTTTTTCTGTGTGGCTCATGGTTTCGGCCTTGGCAAGGTCTTCGGGAAAATATTCGATTGGAACGACATGACAAATCATCCCGGAAATTTCACTTGCAAGTCGTCGGGCATGATTGATGATATGTGAAAATTTTTCAGGCAGTACCACGTTCGGCAAGTCAAAAACGGCATCAAACAGCGTTGCAATCTGCTCATCCTTGAAGCCGGCAATGCCGCAGCCAATCCGGGTTACATAGAATGTTAAATCACGGTGTGCCTTTGCAAAATCAATAAAGTCATCGACATATGGCTTGATGGTTTCAATACCTCCCTGCATTGTGGGAATAGCGTAAGACTGTCCCTGCATCCCGACACCTTGCCCCATGACAGCTCCAAATTTTTCATGGGCTACATGTGCGGCTCCTCCCGCATGATTGCCGGCGAGGTTGCTGCCGAACACAAATACCTCATTTCTTCCGAGCGATGTAATATTTTCAGGAGTAAATTTTTGTGCCATATTCAGTATGTTATATTATTGTGTGTTTTAATTTTCAAAAACTTATGTCCCAAATGCTTAAAGTGCGACTTTGACATTCAGTTTGGAATATGGGATGACGAAATGAAGGATTCCTTCGGCAAATGAGCCTTTCTCATATGGCTGGTATGAGAACACAACTCCTTGTTTGGTCAGAGCCGGACGGGGATAATAAGTTCCGTCAAACACTTCTTTCAGAATTTCAGACACGTTGGACTCCAATTCGTCCATTTCAATAGATGCCTTATATATCCCGTCAGACTCCCATAGCTCATTTTTCTGCGCGGTTATATCCTGTTCAAGCAATTCCACTGCCTTTTTGAAATCTTTTGCCCCGAAAATGTCATTATATCCAATGATACGGCCATTCTTGTTATCGAATGTCAGATAGTATTCCTCCATAAAGCCATGAGCACCCATTGTGTAATAGTAGGTGTAGAAGCGATAGGTCAGATATTGCCCGTTCTTACTCTTCCATGCAGGAGCGACCTCCATCATGTAGTCATATTTCGGCCCGAAATCCTCTATTGAGAATTCTTTCCGATAGAGTCTCTCATTCTCCCGGGAAACATGTTCTGCTATCTGCTCCGGCGACATAGAAGAGGCATCGGCCCCTCCGATTTTTCTCGGTGTGGCCTTTATGGAGTAATATTCTTTCAGAACGCGGTCTGCCCCCTTATTGTCAAGATACAGTCCTTGGATATCATTACGCATGACAGTCGCTAAGAACTGTCGTTGCCATATGGGGTGATGCTCCGGAAGATAGGACGTAAATTTGAAATCGCAATTCCATGTGGAATCAGACAGAGAGAAGCTTCGGTTGTAATGATGCTTTACAATTCCCGGAGGCAGCAACCGCTCTATCGGATTTATACTGTCGGGCAGATTCCTGATATTGTAGGCGACCGTGTCAACTCCCATAGCGAATTTTAACAGGGGTCCATCAGTAAAGAAAGGCGCATAGCTCAGAACCCTGCATGAGTCAACAAGAGTTTCTCCGGAATATGTGAGTATCAAAGGTGTCTGAAGAGATGTCATTTCAGGATCATCTTCCGAAGTTCGGTCGCAGATTACTGTCTTCTCATTATAAGTGTAAAGGGTGTCTCCATAATATCGGCTATATCCTGAATCATCAGAACACTCTTCGTTGCAGGCTGTTGTTGAGACATCAACAGATTCATGTCTGTTGTCGGCGAGAATTGCCACTGCAATAGTGGTCGCCATCGCCATCGCTATTGCTGCTAAAATATATCTCATATTCATATTTTGCCGGATGATTTATGGTTGGTACATTAATTTATTCGGAATCCTCAATTCTTTCGACCGGATTCATATCCATTTCCACAACATCCGGTTCATCAATGTTATCTTCGTCAACGATACCGCTGATATGAACGAGTCTTGCAATATCATCTTTGCCGAAATATTTTGATATGTCAGCATTCTCTCTTACTTCAGACGACAGTATTCTTCGTGCGTTTCGAGGAGACAAGAAACCATTGACATCTGCCTTCCGGAAATACATTATGGCGGTATCGAGATTCTCTTTATTCGCTGATTTATCTTCTTTGTACCTGTCCCAGTGCTTTTCTCCGGCAAGATTATACATATACGGAACTTTCTCTGCCATAAGCAACGATATCGGCGTTGCCTCCAACTCCGGGAGATGGCGGGTCAGAATATGCAGACTTGCTAACGCCACAAAAAACTCATCGCCACTTGAATTTTCATCAACCAGAGAGAGGATATAGTCCCGCGAATAATCGGATTTGGCATTCCGGGCTATTGTCTTCAGTAAGTTTGCCCATTTATAGTCCGGTATCTCCATTGATTTCATCACTGTTCCGAGACTGTCAAGCTCTTGCTTATCCAGAATGTCCATGAGATGAATCAAAAGACCAAACTCATCGTTTGGATTGGTGTTGAAAGCCTCTTCACCTATGTCGATAGGTGAAGAGCCGGCAAGCTGATAGCAGAAGATGGCGTTTAACATACACTTTTCAGTGACATCTTCCCCATATCGATAGTAGTTGGCCAAGGTCTCGTATGCAAGTTTGTCACCTTGTCTTGCTTGTTCAATCAACCTTGTGAATGAGTTGCACTGTCCTGTGGTATAGCCTGATGCATGAAGAGTGTTTGCCACAACCGTATTCACAGATTCATGCGGATTAGTGTCGCTGTCTCCTGTTGTGTTGCCAGCCAATGCCGTGATTGCCGGTATTGTCGCAGCCACGGCTATATATAAACGTAGAGATATTCTTATTCGATTCATTGTTTGTATTGTCTTGTAATATATCCGTATAAATCAGACTGTCATAATACGATAAGTTCATATTTTAGATATCCCGGAAACCACTGGTCGAGCTGAACATCGGCTTTTCCCTGCATTTCCGGAGTGATGTGCTTTGACATTTTCCGCACCATGACAGTCAATGAAGCCACTTCATCAAGCCAGCCTATAATCGGAAGCCTCTTGGCATCGAGAACGTCAATAGGAAGCACCGGATAAGCAAGCGATCCGAAGGCGGCTCATTTGTCTGTTCTCGGAGTTCCCTTGCTGCGCATCACATAATATAAATAATCAAGATGTCAGAGAGATTGCTGCGCAGGTAGTTTAGGCCAGCGAATCGAGATTGCGTCGCAGAGCTTCTCCGCAATATGCCGCGAGTGGAGACTCTGCCGTTGTCAGCCTTAGGGCCAGTGTCTCTGCAAAAGGGAGTCTGCGTAAGAGACGGAAACAAAGAATGTCAGCTTCTTCCACTGTCCGGACTTCTGAGCCAAGTTCAAAAGCCTTTTCAATGTCGATATTGTCAGGGGTGAACAGATAGCAGGCAAGAAGCCTTGATTCTCTTATCCCTTTGTCTTGCCATAGCGCATCTGCTATTGTGTCGGAATATCCGTAATTTTTAGCAATCTCCGCTATTTGAGGTAATTGAAGACCGAAAATTATGTTGAATGGTTGCCCAGCCTTTCTGAGAGTGTCAGAGACTATGCCGTTGCGATAGGCCATGAAAAGATGTTTTATATCTTTAATTATTTTATTTAAATCATTGCTTTCCATAATGTTGACATTTGCTGTGTGGATAATATGGTTTTATAAGAATGTTTCTTTGCTGACAAAATTAGTCAAAAAGGAATGAGGTTCAAAATATTATTCCTAATTTTGTATGGTCTATTTAATTGAAAACTGGATTATGAATATCATTTGCCTTGACGCGGAATTCGCCGACAATGAAGAACTTCTTGAGCTTTCAGTGTTTAATCTTGAAGGAGAGGAAGTTTACCACAGTTATTATCGTCCCGAAAAGATTGAAACGTGGAGGACAGACATTCATCATATCACTCCCGGGATGGTTGCGGAAGAAAAACCGTTTTCCTCGAAACTTGATGAGGTTCAGAGAATGTTGGACACAGCATTTGCAGTGACCGGTTTTGCGGTCGATAACGACTTGCGTGTTCTAAGCCGTTCCGGAATAGCCGTTCTTCAGGATAAGCGAGTGATTGATGTTAAGGACATGTTCTGGTATATGAAAGGTGATGAATCAGGCATGAGCCCATTCAGTGTGCCGTCGTTGATAGTTTGCGCAAACGCACTTGGCCTCGAATTTGGAGAAGTGGAGGCTCATTCGGCAAGCGCTGACACAGAGGCCACATTGAAATGTTTTAACTTGCTGTTTCAGGAGTTTTGCAAAGCAGAAAACAATGGGGAGGCCGAAGAAGGTGCAATCGACAAATTTATTGACAAGATCTCCGGCAAGAAGGAAAAGTTTATAGAGGATTCTGCGCGAGGATTTGTAAAGGTTATCAAAGCCGGCGACAATTATAAGTTGAAATATGGACGCCAGCAGGAAAGCGATGTTCGCGGGCTTGTGATGGAAGTGGAAGTCTCCGACCGCTATAAGGCCGAATATGAGTTGCGTAAACTTTTAAAAAAGAAAGAGGTGCCTGACAAGCATAGCGTCTATAAACTAAGCTCCAAACAATTGGAGGATATTCGCAACTATAGCAATAAATATGACGCTGAAGAATCGGCATGGTGTAAAAAGATTGTGCGCAATCTTGGCCGTCTCACTCTTTGATTAATGTAGAAAGTTGAATGAAAATTTGTGTGAGCGCGAGAATTCATGTAATTTTGCAGCGAAATTGAACCACAACACCGAAAAGACATTATGAAGAAGGTTTTGTTGCTCGGCTCCGGTGCTCTAAAAATCGGACAAGCGGGCGAATTTGACTATTCGGGATCACAGGCGCTGAAGGCAATGCGCGAAGAGGGAATCTCGACAGTGTTAATCAATCCTAATATTGCCACCATCCAGACTTCGGAAGGAGTGGCTGATCAGGTTTATTTTCTCCCCGTCACCCCTTATTTCGTGGAGGAAGTGATAAAGAAGGAAAGGCCGGACGGCATTCTTCTCGCATTCGGTGGCCAGACCGCTCTTAATTGCGGAACGGAGCTATATTTGAATGGGGTTCTTGATAAATATGGAGTGAAGGTGCTCGGCACTTCGGTAGAGGCTATTATGATTACCGAAGACCGAGACCTTTTTGTAAAGAAGCTTAACGAAATCGAAGTCAAGACACCGGTTTCGCAGGCAGTGGAGAGCATTGACGATGCGGTCGAGGTGGCTCACAGAATCGGGTTCCCGGTTATGGTGAGGTCAGGCTATGCCCTTGGAGGCCTCGGGTCCGGCATATGCACTAACGACGAAGAGTTCAAACGCCACTGCGAAAGCGCTCTTGCATATTCTAAGCAGATTCTTGTGGAAGAGTCGCTTAAAGGATGGAAGGAGATTGAGTTTGAGGTGATACGCGATGCCAACGACCATTGCTTCACCGTGGTGCCCATGGAGAATTTTGACCCTCTGGGCATTCACACCGGTGAGTCGATTGTTGTAGCTCCAATAGTGTCGCTCACCAAAGAGCAGATTAAGATGCTTGAAGAGATCGCAATCAAGGTGGTGCGCCACATCGGGATTGTTGGAGAGTGTAACATCCAGTATGCTTTCAACGCAGAGACCAATGACTATCGCATCATCGAAATCAATGCCCGTCTGAGCCGTTCTTCGGCTTTGGCTTCAAAGGCATCCGGCTATCCTCTTGCATTTGTGGCTGCGAAACTTGCTCTTGGCTACACACTCGATCAAATAGGAGAGATGGGCACTCCCAACTCCGCTTACGTCGCTCCTTCGGTTGACTATATGATTGTAAAGATTCCGCGTTGGGATCTTACAAAGTTTGTGGGCGTGGATCGAGAGATTGGCTCGTCGATGAAATCTGTGGGCGAAATAATGTCAATTGGAAAGTCGTTCGAGGAGATTATTCAGAAAGGTCTCCGCATGATAGGCCAGGGCATGCATGGTTTTGTCGGAAATAACGACCTTCGTTTCGATGACCTTGACAAGGCGCTGTCTCATCCCACCGATCTTCGCATCTTTGCAATAGCCCAGGCTCTCGAAGAGGGCTACACTGTGGAGCGGATTGAAGAACTCACGAAAATCGACAAATGGTTTATAGAGCGTCTTGCCAACATCGTTCGTTACAAAGGTCTTCTTTCAACCTACAACAAAATCGAGGATCTTCCTAAGGATGTGCTTAAAGAAGCAAAGCGTCTTGGATTCTCCGATTTCCAGATTGCACGTTTTGTGGAAGACCCGAAAGGCACCATGGAGCAGGATGTGCTCAGAGTTAGAGAGCATCGTAAATCTCTTGAGGTTCTTCCGCGCGTAAGACGCATCAACACTGTTGCTTCTGAATATCCTGACCTCACAAACTATCTTTATGTGACATATGGCGCCGAAGAGAATGCCATTCGCTATGACATGAATGCCGGCAATAATATTGTAGTGCTTGGCTCAGGTGCATATAGAATCGGAAGTTCCGTGGAGTTTGACTGGTGTTCTGTGAACGCCGCCAACACTTGCCGCAAGCTGGGTTATAAGTCGATTATGATTAACTATAACCCGGAGACCGTGTCGACTGACTATGACATGTGTGACCGTCTCTACTTCGATGAGCTGAGCTTTGAGCGCGTAATGGACATTCTTGACCTTGAAACCCCTCGCGGCGTGATTGTGAGTGTGGGTGGCCAGATTCCGAATAACCTTGCGATGAAGCTCTATCGCCGCCATGTTCCTGTGCTTGGAACATCGCCGGTGTCGATTGACCGTGCCGAGAACCGCCATAAGTTCTCTGCCATGCTCGATCAGCTTGACATTGACCAGCCCCGCTGGAAAGAACTCACCACTACAGACGACATCGACTCTTTTGTGAAAGAGGTAGGGTTCCCTGTGCTTATCCGTCCGAGTTATGTGCTTTCAGGCGCTGCTATGAATGTGTGCTATGATTACGAAGAGATGCACAAGTTCCTCTCCGAAGCCGCAAAAGTGTCGAAAGAATATCCTGTGGTTGTGTCGGAATTCATGCAGAATGCAAAGGAGATAGAATTCGATGCGGTTGCACGCAACGGCGAGATTGTGGAATATGCCATCTCTGAGCATGTGGAATTTGCCGGCGTACACTCCGGCGACGCCACACTTGTGTTCCCCTCGCAGAAGATTTATATGGCCACCGCCCGCAGAATCAAGCGAATTAGCGCCAAGATTGCGAAGGAGTTGAATATCTCCGGACCATTCAATATCCAGTATCTTGCAAAAGACAATTATGTGAAGGTGATAGAATGTAATCTTCGTGCTTCACGTTCATTCCCATTTGTGAGCAAGGTGCTCAAGAAAAATTTCATTGAGACAGCCACACGCATCATGCTTGGAGAGAAAGTTGAGAGAGAGGATACTTCTACATTCGATATTGATTACATAGGCATCAAGGCTTCGCAGTTCTCATTCGCGCGTCTGCATAAGGCAGACCCTGTGCTTGGCGTGGATATGTCGTCAACCGGAGAGGTTGGATGTCTTGGAAAGGATTTCGATGAGGCTTTGCTTAACGCCATGATTTCTGTGGGACATCACGTTCCGGAAGGAGCTGTGCTTGTCAGCTCAGGCGATGTGCGCGGAAAAGTGGATATGCTTGAGGCATGCAGGCTGCTGGCGGAAAATGGCTATAAGATATATGCAACAAAAGGCACTTCCGCTTTTTTGAATGAGAATGGAGTGGAGGCTCAGACTGTTGGCTGGCCGGAAGAGGCCGGTGAGAATGTGCTTGACATTATTTCAGAGCATAAGGTTGATTTGATTATCAATATTCCGAAGAATCACAGCAAGCGTGAACTCACCAATGGATACCGCATTCGTCGTTGGGCCATAGACCATAATATCCCATTGCTGACAAATGCGCGACTTGCAAGCGCATACGTGAAAGCCTTCATCAATAAGAAGGTTGAGCAGCTTGGAATAACTCCATGGAAAGAGTATTGATTTCAGAATTCTGACGTTGATATGATGAAATACTGAAAAAGGATTTCACATAAAATAGGATAGAAAATAAAACTCCCGCCGCTTTTATTCAATTGTGGCGGGAGTTTTATAATTTGTCAAGGCACTGCAACCGGCTTCTTAGATTGTTTGAGGGTCAGTGCCGGAAGTTTTGGCACAAGTGTTAAGGTGTAGAAATCGTTCCAAATTAACTGTTTTTTTGATTTAGCATTCAGAAGAAGGTGTAATTGAGACGTGGCTTTTTTTGACACTTGTGTTGGAAAAACTAAAATAATATTGAACTTGAATTTGTCGTTCTTAAAAAATTGTTAAATTTGCAAAAATAAATTGTAAATAGTTTATTATATGACAATATTTAAGAGGACAATATCTTTGATTCTGGCAATGGCCATTGTAAGCGCTGCATGTGGATTGACAGCTCTTGCCATTGGCCATTTATTCAATGTTGAGTGGCTTCAAGATTCAGCTAATGCCTTTTGCATAGGTTTCTCTGCCGGCCTGGGGGGCCTGATAGTTTCTTTGTTCGGGCCATATTTCAAGAAAAGCAGTAATGCGTGAAATTTGACGATAGACCGTAAATAATAAAATCACGGGGCATCGATTTAATCGAAGGCCCCGTGATTTTATTATTGAGACAACTATTGTCAGAAACCAAGAGTGGTGTAGTCCTGGCTAAGACGAAGCATCTGCTGAGTGTAGTTTTCGCCGTATTTCAGTTTCACATCAGTGATGTTTCCTTTGTTGTCATATACAGGCACATACTGAGGGTTGATGAAGCCTCTATATGGAGGGATGCTGAGTTTTGAGTAGCGGTCGAGCACCTCTTTGTGTAACTTCGGGTCAACTTTCACGGCATACTTATTGATAAGTTCAGCTCCGGCGGCATAGTCGCCTTCACTCTTGATGCGCTGAATCTCTCCGAGAAGCTGGCCTATGAGGTTGCGCATTTTTTTGTAGTCGTTGATTTTGACAAAAGTCTTGCCGTTCTTCTTAACGAGTTCTACAACTTTGTCTTTCTTGCCTTTTTCGAGCACCCACGCAGCTATGAGCTGGCGGTTGCGCATGTGAGCCTCTTCAATGTCTTTACCTGGCTCAATGCGGTTGAGCTGTGTCATGAGCCCGTTGAGCATATACTTGTAGTATTCTGCTTTATAGGCATCCGGACTGTCAATCACACCGAGTTCGAGAAGTTTTGGGTCGGCAAGGTAGTAAAGAGCGAAAAGGTCGGCGCGAGCTTCTTCGAGTGCGGCTCCGTTCTCTTTGAGTGCATCCTGGTCAACACCCGGGAGAAGTTGTCCGGAGGCATGGCCGAGACATTCATGAAGGTCAGTGTGGAGCATGTCGGTGATATAGAGATAATCCTCCATATTCTTGCGTGTAGGCTCGTCGATTACGAATTCTTCGTTGAAGCCGTTTCCATGAGAGGCCATGTCGTAAGCTTCGGTGATGTTTTCGAGAGTGACTGACTTAGAGCCATGAGCTGCGCGAATCCAGTTGGCGTTAGGAAGATTGATGCCGATTGCAGTCGACGGGAAAGCGTCGCCGGCAAGCATGGCGGCTGTAATCACCTTGGCAGACACTCCTTTTACAACAGGTTTACGGAAGCGGGGATCAACAGGGGAATTGTCTTCAAACCACTGAGCGTTGCTTGAGATTGCTTCTGTGCGTGCAGAAGCCTTTCCGTTCTTGAAATTCACATATGATTCATATGAGCCGGTCATGCCCAATGGGTCGCCGTAGCTCTCGATGAAGCCATTGACGAAATCCACATCAGAGGTGGTGTCTTCAGCCCAAAGGATTGAATATTCATCGAAGAGACGGAGATCGCCTGTGACATAGTAGTCGATGAGCTTTGTGATATATGCTTTCTGTGCATCATTTTCAGCCACACTCTTGGCCATGTCAAGCCAGTAGATGATCTTGGCTATGGCAGGGCCATAAAGGCCATTGAGGTGATAATGCTCTTCTTTGATTTTTCCGTTCTCTTTCACTACGCGTGCATTGAGGCCGTAAGAGATTGGCTCCGGGTCGTTGGGGTCTTTCAATGAGGCATAATAGGCTTCTACCTCAGCCTGAGTCACACCTTCTCCATATAGATTGGAAGCAGAGTTTGCCACTACGTCGCCTGAGCCATCCTGATTCACGCGTTTGGGCATTACCGTCGGGTCGAAAATAACTGGTGAGAGTGTGGCTATGAGCTGAGCGCGCGTTTCTCCCGGGTTGAGCGGGAGAAGATTCTCAGGGAGGGCATTCACTTGCTCTTTGAAGAAAGTTTCAGAGAATTCAGGCGAAAATTTGTCGGTAGAATAGTGGTGATGGATTCCGTTTCCAAACCACACTTGTTTCAGATATTTTTCAAACGCCTTGAACTCTGCGGAATTCTTGTCTCCTTTATAATTAGTGTAGATGTTTTCAAGGAGTTTCCGAATCTGGAGGTTGTGGCGCCCGTTTTGGTCCCAGATGATGTCGCGGCCATATTGAGCTGCCTGCGACAGATAGTATACCATTTTTTTCTGGTTCAGCGACAGACGGTCGAACTCGGGCACTTCATATCGAAGCACCTCGATGTCGGCGAAATTGTCAACATGGTAGTCGAAATTTTTGTCGACCACCGCTCCGGCTTGCAATGATAGCATAGACGCGAAAATGAGTGATGTCAGTTGTTTGTTCATTGTTGTTTGATTGGTTTATTTCATGTTGTAGATTTCAGGTTATTCCACATAGAGCACGAGCCCCTTCAGATACTCACCTTCAGGGTGAGATATGTCGACGGGATGGTCGGCAGGCTGTGTGAGCTGGTGCAGTATTCTTACTTTTCGTCCGGATTGTGCGGCGGCTGTGAAAACAGCCAGGCGGAACATCTCCCTTGTGACCACTTGCGAGCAGGAGAATGTGAACAGCACTCCTCCGCTTTTGATTTTTTCAAATGCCTTGGAATTTAGTTTGCGATAGCCTATAAGACCGTTTTTAAGAGCTGACCGGTGTTTTGCAAAAGCGGGAGGGTCAAGAATAATAAGGTCGTAGGCATCTTTGGGCATCTCTGCAAGAAATTTGAAAGCATCGACAGCATGGGTGGCATGTCGTGGGTCGCCCGGGAAATTAAGTTCGATATTTGCATCTGTCAGAGCCGCGGCTTTGGCGGATGAATCAACAGAGTCAACTTTCAAAGCTCCTCCACGCATGGCATAGACAGAGAATCCCCCTGTGTAGCAGAACATGTTGAGCACGTTTCTTCCGCAAGCATATTTTTCAAGGAGGGCGCGATTCTCGCGCTGGTCAACGAAAAATCCCGTCTTTTGCCCTCTAAGCCAGTCGATATTGAATCGCAGACCGTTTTCTGTTGCAATGTTGCCGTCAAAATGACCTATAAGGTAGTCGTTCTGAGGGTCGAGCTGCGCTTTGTAGGGGAGAGTGGTTTCGCTTTTGTAGTAGACATTCCTGATTCTGGCATCAGGCATCTGGGTCAAAGCGTCGGCTATTTTAAGCCGTTCGAAATGCATGCCGGGAGAATGAGCCTGAACCACAGCGGTGTCGCCATATATGTCAATCACCAGTCCAGGGAGGAAATCTCCCTCTCCATGAACAAGGCGAAAACAATTATTGTCAGGCCGGATGAGGCCGAGAGTTTTGCGAAGTCGGAATGCAGATTCAAACCTCATTCTGAAGAAGTCGTCGGGCAGCGGAGAATCGCCGAACTGAAGCAATCTCACGGCAATGCTGCCTATTTGAAAATGTCCGGTTCCTAACACGCGGCCGTCTGACGCCACCACATTTACAAGTTCTCCCTCTTCGATGTCGTCGGGAAGATTTGCAATTGCCCCGGAGAACACCCAGGGATGGTGGCGGAGAATCGATTCCTCTTTTCGCGGTTTAAGGGTTATAGTTTTCATAATAGAGGTGTCAGGTTATTTAAATAGACGAACGATGTCCATGCCATTGGCATAGAGAAGGAGAAGGATAAGTAGCCCCATTCCTATCATCTGGGCGTATTCGAGGAATTTCTCTGACGGCTTTCTGCGAGTGATCACTTCATAAAGAAGGAAAAGCACGTGGCCGCCGTCAAGAGCCGGGATGGGGAGTATATTCATGAAAGCAAGAGCCACAGAAAGGAAGGCTGCGATGTTCCAGAATGCAATCCAGTTCCATTCCTCCGGGAATATAGACCCTATGGATCCGAACCCGCCAACACTTTTTGCCCCCTCTTTGGTGAAGACAAGCTTCATTGACTGAGCGTAAGACGTGAGTTTGTCGGTGCCCATCTCCAAACCTCTCGGCACAGATTCAAGAAGAGAATATCTCTTTTCTTCCGCTTTGAAGAAATGAGAAGGATCCAGCTCAAGACCTATGCCCATTTTTGAATTCTCGGACAGGGTGACGGGAATTGAGAGAGTGTCGGCCTTTGCCCCCGACTCTCTAACAACGGAAAGATTGACGGTCTTATTTTCATGACCTTGTAGAGAATGCAGGAAGCGGTCGAGGGAGGGGGTGGAAATGCTGTCGATGGCGATAATTCTGTCGCCGGCTAAAATGCCGGCTTTGTCGGCGCCTTCGCCGGGAGCAACCTGTGTGATTAATGCAGGAATCCTATATGCCATGAAGTTAATTCTGGCAGTGTCGCTTTTTGCCTCTTTGTCGAGGGCAAAGATGAATTGCTCAGGTATTCTGACTGAAACAGTGTCAGTTCCTCCGCGAAGCACTTTCACTTCTTTTGCCTGTACCATTTTCATGCGGGCCTCAGCCGGGATTGTGAGTGTCTCGCCGTCGGCCGAAATCGGTATGTCGCCATCTTGGAACCCTATCTTTTGAGCTTCCCCGGAAAACGCCATGCCCATTTTTGCTTCATTAAACGGCACATATTTTTCGCCTGTGGCATACACAATGCCGGCATATATGATTATAGCAAGGAGGAAATTGAAAAGCACTCCTGCAATCATGATGAGAAGCCTTTGCCAAGCGGGCTTGGAGCGGAATTCCCATTCTTTGGGCGGCTGTTTCATTTGCTCTTTATCCATCGACTCGTCGATCATTCCTGCAATCTTGCAATAGCCTCCTAAAGGCAGCCACCCGATTCCGTATTCAGTGTCGCCCCAGAATGAGTTTTTCTTGCCTTTTCGTCCGGCTGTGTCATCGGATGATGATTCCATGCAGTTTTTGTCTGATGAAGAATCATCTTTTCCGGCTTTAGTAAGATTTTTTTGTTTTCCGAAGCCGCCTACATATTTTTTAGGTTTCCATTTGAATAATTCTGTCCAGGGGTCGAAAAAAATATAAAATTTCTCAACCTTCACGCCAAAAATACGGGCGAATAGGAAGTGGCCGAACTCGTGTATGATCACGAGCAAAGCGAATGCCATTATCAACTGTGTGGCCTTTATAAGAAAAGTGTCCATTCACTATGCGGCAGAACCGCGAATTAAGTTAGTATATAAAATATGAGTGATAAACTATTTTGCGGTGTGCTCAAAAAATGTTGCTTAACCATTGGTCGGCAACGGCAAGAGCCTCTGAGTTTGTCGCCACGAGGTCTTCAAGGGAGGGAGACGCAATTAAGGGAGTGTGGCTCATGGTGTATTCCACTAAGCGCGGCATATCAGTGAATTTGATTTTTCCATTCAGGAAGGATGCCACGCCCCGCTCGTTGGCGGCGTTCAATATGCACGGCATATTCCCTCCGGCATGGATAGCGTCGAATGCAAATTGCAGTAGAGGGAATTTCTGATAGTCGGGAGCTTCAAATGTGAGATTGGAGTATTGCGACAGCGATAGCCCCGGCTTGTCGGTTGACAGCCTCTCAGGGTAGCCGAGTGCGTATCTGATTGGGAGGTGCATGTCGGGCACGCCAAGCTGGGCCTTTATGGAGCCGTCAACAAACTCAACCATTGAGTGTATGATGCTTTGAGGATGCACAACAATCTCTATGTTGGCGGGAGGACAGTTGAAAAGCCATCTTGCCTCAATCATTTCAAAACCTTTGTTCATCATTGACGCAGAGTCGATTGTAACTTTGGCTCCCATTTGCCAGTTAGGATGATTAAGAGCATCTGCCACAGTTACCTTCTCAAGCATTTCGGCAGAGAACTTGCGGAAGGGGCCTCCGCTTGCCGTGAGTAATATTTTTCTTGCTTGAGATTTCTTTTCGCCAACCAGGCATTGGAATATTGCGGAATGCTCGCTATCGACAGGCACTATTTCTGATTTCGACTCTTTTAACATTCCTGTGATTATCTCTCCGGCAACCACGAGAGTCTCCTTATTTGCCAAAGCTATAGTTTTCCCGGCCTTGATGGCAGCAACTGTGGGCAGCAAGCCGCTATATCCCACCATTGCTGTCACAACCACGTCAACTTCCGGGAGAGCTGCTGCCGACGCTATCTCGTCTGCTCCGAGAGCCACTTCAATAGGAAGGTCTGACAAGGCATCTTTGAGTTTGGGATATGACAAAGGGTCGGATATGACCACTTTGGAAGGGCGGAATTTTCGGGCCTGTCGAGCCAGAAGCTCCCAATTGCGACGTGCGGTGAGCACGGATGCTTTGAATTTGCCGGGATACTCTTCAATTATGTCGAGAGTCTGTGTCCCGATGCTTCCTGTGCTTCCGAGCACGGCTATGTTTTTTATACCTGTAATCACTTTCTGAAATATTTTATCAAATTATTAATGTATTTATATTATAAACGTCCTCTTCCCACCTCTTCGTCTATTATAGGAGCGGGAGGTTCTTTTGACAGGGTGTAGTCAAGATAGTCAAAAGGGATGAGGCGGTCGCCGTTGTGCCACAATTCAAGATACACAATTTCTGCTTTTCTTGCTGAATTGCGAGAAGGGATGGCAATAATCTGTCCGGCGGTAACAATATCGCCCGGCTCGATGAGCACAGTGCCGAGGCGGCTGCATCTGCTTAGAAAACCCTTGGGATGCTGAATAATGACTGCCGTTCCGCCACCTTCGCGAATGGATTGCGACACAGAGACAACAGTGCCGTCGGCTATGGCTGAAACTGTTGCGCCTTTGGGTATTATTACTTTTGCTTTATGCGACTTTTTAGAGTCGTCAGAAAACACGGCGTCATCATTTATGGTAGAAAACATCATGCTTTCTGCAGCGAGCGGCGCAATAACGGATATATTATATTTTTCACGTTCCCTCATCATCGACGAGAATTTCATCTCTTCTGATGATGTGGGGATAAGAGAGTCGGGAGATAGCGGAGAGGTTACTTCCGAGACTGCGGCCGACTCCCGCAATTCAGAAATATCGCCGTTTATGATATTCATTATATTGGAAATGAATGCGGCGTTAGTGTTGAAGGCAGTCTGGAGAGAGTCTACCCTCATGTGTTGTTCTTCAGTGGCGGCTCTCTCGGAATCTTTGAGATAGCCGGGAAGGAGATAATGAGCAGGAGAGAACACTATCATGAGCGCGCCGACAGCGAGCAGAAAGGCAACGGCTAAGGCAACGGCCGATATCCATCTGAAGAGAGTGGTGCTTGCCTGGAAAACATTCTCCAGGCGAGACTCGTCTTCGATTGTGATTTTATATTTAGACCGTACGTTCATTTTTAAGAAATGTCATGATGGCGCGAAAAAATACGCTCCAATTAGATGCGAAATTAATGAAAAAGATGCAGACTTCAAAATTTGCTGTCAGTCAAAATGATATATGTGGCAAAAGATATGGCCGGCAGACTTTTGGTGTTGTGAAAAATAGAAATCGTGGAACAAAATGGCGTGTGTGGCATGAACTAAAAAAAAACGTAAATGTTATTAAGATAAAATCAAAAATTATTTGAAACTCTAAAAAAGTTTAATTATGAAAGCTAAAAATCTTTACTGTTTAATGGCACTTTGCGCAGGGAGTTTCGCAATGGCTCCACAGGCCACAGCACAAGATGTGGTTGTTGAAGAAGACGCAGTGTCGGTGACTGAATTCTCTTGTGACAACACAGATCGTTACTATCAGAGTTGGCGTGACAACTGGTTCATTCAGTTAGGCGCAGGGGTGAATCAGCCGTTTGTTGAACGAGGCATTGGCGTCAAGTCGCCCGGAAAAGACGTGAATCGCAGAAACATGACTGTTACATATAATTTCGGAGTAGGCCACTGGTTCTCACCTTATATGGGCTTGAGACTGAATGCTCTCGGAGGAGTTCTTCACTGGAACAATCCTACCGAACCGAACAACGGATGGGTAAGTGCGCGCCATGTGAACCTGAATCTCGAATTCATGTGGGACTTGTGTAACAGTTTCGCAGGTGTGAATCCTGACCGCGTAGTGAGCGTGATTCCGTTTGTGGGCCTTGGCGGCGACTACACTTGGCATATTAAAGACAGTCGCGGCAATCCGGCGGCAGCCTCCAATATCTATCGCGAGGATTCACCTAAGGTAAGGACTTCAAGCTGGACACTTCCGGTGACAGCAGGTTTCCAGCTCCGTTTCAGGCTTTGCAAATATGTTGATTTCTTTGCCGAGGCACGCGCTTCATTCTATGGCGACAACTGGAATGGATGTGCATACGGATCGCCGATCGAGGCAAATGTATCATGCGTAGGCGGTTTCAACATCAATTTCGGTGGACGCGACTGGAAGAGCTACAACGAGTGTGCGTCAATGAGCGCAATCGCCCAGCTCAACAACGAGGTCAACAACCTGAGGGCGGAGAATATGGCGGCAGCCCAGACAATCGCTTCACTTGAAAGCCAGCTCCCGTGTCCTGAACCGGTTGTGCAGAAAGATTGTGTGAACGCTCCGTTGATGACTACAGTTCGCTTCACCATCGACTCTGATGAGATCATGCCTACAGAAGAGGTCAACGTTTATAACATGGCAGAATGGCTGAAGGCTAATCCCGATGAGAAAGTTGTAGTGGTAGGCTATGCAGACCGCGACACCGGCACAAGCGACTACAACATGGGCTTGTCAAAGAGAAGAGCGGATGCAGTTGCAGAAGCGCTTGTCAAGACTTACGGAATCGACCCGAGCCGTTTGACAGTGAAGTATGATGGTTCAGACGTGCAGCCTTACAGCACCAATGACTGGAATAGAATCGTGATTTTCACGCAGAAATAAAGCTAAAGAGGAATAACCAACCGATTAAGCCTGATCCTGATTATTAAGGAGAGGAGATGCTGCAAAGACAGTGTCTCCTCTTTTATTTTACTATTTTTTTAATTTTTTTTGAAAAAACTTTGGTGGAATGAAATAAAGATTGTATTTTTGCAATGAAAAGAACCGAAAAACCTTAAAACTCTCCCTGCCATGTTTTACAACATGCCGAAGTTTAGGCTCTGTTTCAAGAATAGTGATAGAAAGAGATTAAAAAACTAACCAATAAAATCTAAACTGAAAAAGACATGAACATTTCAGAGATTATGGCCGCTCTTGAGGCCAAACATCCCGGAGAGAAGGAATATCTCCAGGCAGTGAAAGAAGTTCTCCTTAGCGTAGAAGAAGTATATAACCAGCATCCTGAATTTGAAAAAGCTCGCATCATCGAACGTATGGTAGAGCCGGATCGCATCTTCACATTCCGTGTGACTTGGGTTGATGACAAGGGTGAGGTTCAGAACAATATCGGCTATCGCGTTCAGTTCAATAATGCTATCGGCCCCTACAAAGGTGGTATCCGTTTCCACGCATCAGTTAACCTCTCAATCCTCAAATTCCTCGGCTTCGAGCAGACATTCAAAAATGCTCTCACCACACTCCCGATGGGTGGTGGCAAGGGTGGTTCAGACTTCAGCCCCCGTGGCAAGAGCGACGCAGAAATCATGCGCTTCTGCCAGGCGTTCATCCTCGAGCTTTGGCGCAACCTCGGTCCTGACCGCGACGTTCCCGCAGGTGATATAGGTGTTGGTGGCCGTGAAGTAGGCTACATGTATGGCATGTATAAGAAGCTTGCTCGCGAGAACACAGGCACATTCACAGGCAAGGGTCTCAGCTTCGGTGGCTCACGCATCCGTCCTGAGGCTACAGGCTATGGCGCTCTCTACTATGTTCAGAATCTTCTTACAAAAGACCTCAACACAGACCTCAAGGGCAAGACAGTGGCTATCTCCGGCTTCGGCAACGTGGCTTGGGGCGCTGCTCAGAAGGCTACAGAACTCGGTGCAAAGGTTGTTACAATCTCCGGTCCTGACGGTTATATCTATGACCCCGCAGGTCTTGACGCCGAGAAGATTGAATACATGCTCGAACTTCGCGCTTCTGGCAACGACATCGTTGCTCCTTATGCAGGCAAGTTCGCCGGCTCTACTTTCTACGCAGGCAAGAAGCCTTGGGAGCAGAAAGTTGACATCGCACTTCCTTGCGCAACTCAGAACGAGCTCGGTGGCGAAGATGCAAAACAGCTTATTGCTAACGGCGTGACACTTTGCGCTGAGGTCAGCAACATGGGTTGCACTCCTGAGGCTATCGACGCGTTCATCGCAGCTAAGGTTCCCTATGCTCCCGGCAAGGCAGTTAACGCAGGTGGTGTAGCAGTTTCCGGTCTTGAAATGACTCAGGATGCAGAACACCTCATGTGGACAGCAGAAGAAGTTGACGCTAAGCTCCACCAGATTATGGAGTCTATCCACAGCGAGTGCGTTAAGTATGGCAAGCAGGCAGACGGCTACATCAACTACATGAAGGGTGCTAACATCGCAGGCTTCATGAAGGTGGCTGACGCTATGATGGGCCAGGGCATTATCTAAAATGCAGGCTATATAGAGTAGCAATTCTTAAAATAGCCGGGATTATGGTCGAAGGGGGCTGTATTCCCGGTTATTTTTGACAATAATACTAATTTATTAGTATTAAAATAGGTTGAATACATATTGACGACATCATTGCTTCTCAATTGATTGTCGATAACCTATTCGACCGCACATCTTATTGAACCAAAAAGAGTAATTGAAAATAAGAGTAATTGAAATGTTTCATCAGCAAAGACTGGCAGCCCGCGAGGGTAGCCAGTTTTTTTTATGAGCTTGCATTGAATCAGCACATTTAACTTGTGTATTGAACCAGTGCATTGAACTTGCTTTTTTTATATTGCCAGTTTTTTTGTAAAAAAATTGTGTAATGTAAGAAAATAGTGTTAACTTTGCATAGTGAAATGAGTGTCGGCATAGTTTTCTTATGGCGTATGCTTTTTCAAAAGCCGCAATAGCTCAGTTGGTAGAGCATTTCATTCGTAACGAAAAGGTCCCGGGTTCGAGCCCCGGTCGCGGCTCTTGGAGGGAGATTTTAAGGTCTCCCTCTTTTTTGTTTAATATTAAATCTAATATTGTTTAACGATGAAAAAAGAATTGAATTCCTCAAAGGCTCCGGGTGCAATTGGCCCTTATAGCCAGGGTGTAGTGGCAGGTAATCTTGTTTTTGTGTCAGGCCAGCTTCCTATAAATGCTGAAACCGGAGAAATGCCTTCTGACATCAAGGCTCAGACTGCTCAGAGCATAGAAAACATCAAGGCTGTGCTCGCAGAAGCTGGAGCTACACTCGACAATGTGGTGAAAACAACTGTTTTCCTCGCAGATATGAGCCTTTTCGGCGCTATGAACGAAGTTTATGCGGAGAATTTCAAGGCAGTATATCCGGCGCGTGCAGCCTATGCTGTTAAAGAACTTCCTAAGCAGGCTCTTGTAGAAATAGAGGTTATCGCGGCTCTTTAATGACAGAATGTCTCTTTGTGCAATAGTAGAGAGTATTGCCGATGAGTTTAAATAATTGCTCTTTGGGGATTATTTTGCAATGTAGTCCCCAAAGAGAATTGTTTATAGATCTTTCAGGGTCGTGTGGTGGTTGAGATATGTTATTATTGTGTAATAATGCTCTGAGGAGTATAGTGTTTCATGGTTAATTAATTATGGTAAGTTATCTGCAAATTGAGAAATTGACCAAATCGTTTGGCGACAGAATTTTGTTTGCTGATGTGACATTGGGGGTGTATCAAGGCGACAAGATCGGACTCATCGCTGCGAATGGTGCAGGAAAGACAACGTTTCTCAACATTATATCCGGCAGTGAGGACTATGATAGCGGGAATGTGGTTTTCAGAAATGATTTGCGGGTAGGTTATCTGCCACAGCTGCCTCCGTATGATCCGGAGATGACGGCGCTTGAATATGCCACTCCGGAGCCGCTTCGTTCTGATGATTTTAATTGCGCAGACAGTGCAAGACAGATGCTGTATCAGTTTCGTATCACTGATGTAGAACAAAAGATGGGCACCATGTCGGGCGGACAGGCTAAGCGAGTGGCATTGGCAAAGACGTTGCTGAGCGAGCCGGACCTCCTGATTCTTGATGAGCCTACCAATCATCTTGACATTGAAATGGTGGAGTGGCTTGAGAACTATCTGAGCCGCCAACGCATCACGTTGCTGATGGTGACACATGACCGTTATTTCCTTGACAAGGTCTGCAATAAGATAATAGAGATTGACAGGGGAGAGATTTTTGCTTACGATGGAAATTATGACTATTATCTCGAGAAGCGCCAAGAGCGTTATGACGCAATGAATTCGGAGCTTGCGAAAGTGAAGAATCTTCTCCGCACTGAGCTCGACTGGATGCGGCGGCAGCCTCAGGCAAGAGGGTCGAAGGCTAAATACAGGATTGATAATTTTCATCAGCTTGAGGCTAAAAGCAAGATAAACCTTCAGACGCGAGACCTGGAGCTTGGGAAGGGTTCTGCATATATCGGTTCTAAAATCTTTGAGGCAAAGGATGTGTCTAAATCATTTGGCGATATTAAGATTCTCGATAAATGGAACTATACTTTTGCAAGATATGAGAAGGTGGGAATAGTGGGCGATAATGGGGCAGGCAAATCTACATTCATAAAGATGCTGCTTGGAGAAATTGCTCCTGACAGCGGTTTTTTTGATATAGGGCAGACTGTGAATTGGGGATATTACAGTCAGGAAGGTATGACGGGTTTTGACGAAAAGAAAAAGGTGATAGACGCAGTTAGGGAAATCGCAGAGGAGGTCAGAATTAATGAAAAGACTCGTCTGAGTGCTTCACAGTTTTTAACCCGTTTCCTTTTCACTCCTGACTCGCAGCAGAAATACATATATAAATTGAGCGGTGGAGAACGTCGGCGATTGTATCTTGCCACGGTTCTTATGAAGAATCCTAATTTCTTGATTCTTGATGAGCCCACCAACGATCTCGACATTCTGACTCTAACCGTGCTTGAAGATTATCTTGCAAATTTTAAGGGGTGTGTGATCGTTGTCAGCCATGACAGATTTTTTCTTGACAGAATCGTTGACCATTTATTTGTGTTTAAGGGCAATGGCGTGATAAAAGATTTTCCCGGCGATTATTCAACCTATAGGCATTGTGTGCAGGAAGAAGCAAAGGAGGCTAAAGCGCTGGAGAATGTCAAAGAGCCTCAGGCGGTGGTGCAGAATATCGTGCAAAAGCCCCGACTTGAGAAAAAAGCCAAGCTTACCTACAAGGAGAAGAAAGAACTGGAAGAACTCACTGAAAAAGTGGAGAGCCTTGAGGAGGAAAAGAAGTTGCTCGAATCTGAAATGTCGTCGGGGAGCATGGATCATAGTGCTATCCTTGCAGCGGGTAAAAGGATGGAGGAGATAATAAATGAGATTGACGAGGCTGAGTTCCGGCTTCTCGAATTGATGGAGAAAGAATCATAGGATTATAGTTATGAAGAAGAGGATAGCGCTCTCAACTGTTTTCGGACTATTGTTTTCAACCGGTGTTTTCTGCGAACTACCATCGCACTATTATCCAACAGAAGAAGAGATTGCCGCGATGCTGCGTGAGGCAGATGACTTTATTGACGATATGCCTGAGGGTCTGCAAGATCGTCAGAGTGATGCGGTCAGACATGCATTAAGGGGCCAGTTGTCGGAACTTCAGGATGAAAGAATGAGGAGAAATAAAAAGAGTGTTCTTTCTGACCGTGTCGAGAGGATTGACTTTACCGGCGACGGCGATGCGAGAGGAATTGCCATGCGCCTTTATAAACCAAAGGATAAAGAGAACGGTCCATTGCCGTTGCTTGTGTATTTTCATGGGGGAGGATGGGCGCTCGGAAGCATTGAGAGTTGTGCTCGCTTCTGTGATTCGCTTGCATCTTCCGGCAAAGCCATGGTGTTGGCTGTAGATTATTCTCTCGCGCCGGAGAATCCATATCCCAAGGGCTTGTATGATTGTGTGGGAGTTGTTAAATATGCAATGGATCATGCAGCTGAGTGGGGTTCAGATTCCGGTCTTGTTAGCCTGGGAGGCGACAGTTCCGGCGGTAATCTTGCATTGGCTGCCGCTATGAGGGCAGAAGAATTTTTGCCGGAAGAACTAAAAGTAAAGTCCCTGATTCTGTTTTATCCGGTGGTAAAGGCTTATGCCGACAATTCAAAGTCATGGAAGACATATTCAAGAGGGTATGGCCTTGACTCCAGATTGATGGAAGCTTTTAATGAGGCATATCTGTCGAGTTCAAACGTAGAGGCGACGGCGCCTGATGTTTCCCCGGGGGATTCTTCCGACGAAAAATTAAGTAAAATGCCGCGTGTGCTTCTGATATCTGCAGAAAGAGACATCCTTGCAGGCCAAGGCAAGGAATTTATCGAGCGGTTGCAGTCTGTAGGCTCTGATGCCGACAGAATTGAATTTCCCGGCGCAGTTCATCTTTTCATAACAGTGGAAGGGCAGCCGACAGCCTTTGGCAAGAGTGTGGCTGTGGCTGCAGATTTCCTAAGCAAATAACAAAATTAAGGGGCGGTATCCATATCCCACTCCCTTCCAAATGTCAATTGGTTGGAGGGGTCTGATATGGCACTAATGAGAATCCGAATTTAAAGGTTGTGGTTTTAAGCAGCGCTTCAGGTATAAGCTCAAGTGCCCTTTTAAGATTTGGCAAAAGATGTGCGAAGGCAGGGTTTCCGGCCAGATACTTTTCGATTGCCTGAATGTTGGAATCTTCGCTAATAACAGGCAGTAGTATTTGCTGAATCAGACTTAACGCTGTTTCAGTGCCGATAAATATGTTGAGATTTGAGGCAGTTGCCGAGAATTCGAGGGGAATTCCGTCGGCCAGTTTCGGAAGCAGTGCCAGGAGAGCGGCTTTGGCTATTTTTTGAGTAAATTCGGGTTCGAGAGGATTTGAGGAAGCGTCAGGTTTTCCTGTGGAGTCAGACCCGTAAGGGAACAACCCGGTGTCGGTTAAATTAACCTCAGATGCCGGAGTGCTTCCTGAGGTAGCCATCAGCAGGGTGCTGAATAAAGATAAAGGGTTAAGATATAGGCTTATCGTAGTTGGTGATGATATCACATATTGATAACCGTTGGGTTGTGTCTGTGCAATCTGAGCTGCGCCTCCAACGGTAGACACATATGAAATAATGATGTTGCCGTCTTGGCGGAATGCGATTGTCTTTACAACTTCAGACAGAGCTTCGCTCACCGACATATATGCAGTGTTGTTATAGACGGGGATGACCGGCAATGTTGCCAAGGCTTCGAGAAATGCAGAGAGATTAATGTCTACGTCGGGAAGAGGGTCGTATTTCCAATCGATGTAGAAAGGAAGAGAACTGTATGTGCCGTCAGGATTTTGTTTGATAGGAGAGGGGGCCCATACTTGCGGGGAGATCACTGCTCCTTTAAGAGCGGCGTCAGTTATGTAGAGTTTAAGATTGTTGGAGTCGGCATATCCGGCGTAGTTGAAACTGCAGAATGCTGTCTGCGATGTTCCGGAAAACTCCCAGTATTCGCCGGTGTTTTGAATTTCCGTGTCAAGTTCAAGTTTCGGGGATCCCGGCAACACTCCGGGGGCCGGGATTTTGCCGGAGAGTCCCATCCCGGATATTTGGCTAAGGTCAAAAGTCGAGAATGCTGTTATGTGCGCGTTATTGCCTGATTGAGAAATTTTCACGGTTTTCCCCGGCATTGGTTCTCCATTATAAAATAATTGAAGTCCGGACGATGAATCATAAGTTATGTCAGAAAGCGGAGGTATAGGTTCTGACATATCGTTATGGCATGCGCATAGTGAGCAAGATGCTGTCAATATTAATGAAACATATAAGAATCTCATAGCGGAATAAATTTACATTTTAAGTAATAACAAGCGAAAAATAATTGTGTTTATTGACGAGCGACAAGAAGTTTCAGAGCGCAAAAAAATGCCGCAACAGTTGTTGGCTGTTACGGCGTTTTTGTAAGGTAGGAATAGTATTATACTATTTTTATCGAAAAAAGGTGTATGTGTTCAGGCTCAGACAGTATAGTCTACACATGCGCGGTCTTCCTTAAACGGAGCTATAATCTGCACTGCGGCAACGTGAGCGGGATGTGCCGAGTATTTAGCAACGTCTTCGAGACTATTGGCGGAAGCTATGAGCACGAGGTCCCAGGTTTCTTTGGGATTTTCGTTGATTCCAACTTCCATGTCAAGCAGTTCTTCGATTTGCTGCGGAAGGGAGAGAAGCGCATCAGCAAATTTACGAGCCACTTCAAGGCGTTGTTCAGCCGAGCCCTTGAACTTGAATGAAACTACATGTTTTACCATAATGATGATATTTGGCGGTTATTAAAGTCATTTATATAGCCTTTCACGAGCGGCGGCAACTTTTTCATCTGTGATGTAGTCGTCATAATCCATCATTTTGTCGATGATTCCGTTTGGCGTGAGCTCTATGACGCGGTTGCATACTGTCTGAATAAACTCGTGGTCGTGGCTCGACATTAGAATAACACCTTTGAAAGCCTGCAAAGTGTTGTTGAAAGCCTGGATAGACTCAAGGTCGAGGTGGTTTGTCGGAGAATCCAGCACAAGAGTGTTGGCGTCAGTGAGCATCATTCTTGCAATCATGCATCTGATTTTTTCACCGCCGGAAAGCACGCTCGCTTTTTTTAGCACCTCTTCACCGCTGAAAAGCATTTTGCCAAGGAATCCTTTCAGATATATCTCGGAAGAATCTTTGCTGTATTGGCAAAGCCAGTCAACAAGGTTGAGGTCTGTTTCAAAGAAGCTGTTATTGTCGAGGGGGAGATATGCGTTTGTTATGGTCTGGCCCCAGTCGAAAGTTCCGGCATCGGCGTTTCTGTTGCCCATTATGATTTCAAAAAGAGCAGTCATTGCACGCGGGTCACGGCTGAGGAATGCCACTTTGTCGCCCTTTTCGATTTGGAAGTTGACATCATTAAATAAGACCTCTCCGTCTACCGATGCTTTCAGCCCTTTCACTTCAAGAATCTTGTTGCCGACTTCACGGTTAGGAGTGAAAATAATGCCCGGATACCTTCGAGAAGATGGCTGAATCTCCTCCACGTTGAGTTTCTCAAGCATTTTCTTTCGGCTTGTGGTCTGCTTGCTCTTAGCCACATTGGCACTGAAACGCTGAATGAATTCGAGAAGTTCTTTTCTTTTCTCTTCCGCTTTTTTATTTGCAGCCTGCTGCTGGCGGAGCGCAAGTTGAGAAGACTGATACCAGAAACTGTAGTTGCCGGCAAACAGGGAGATTTTGTTGTAGTCTATGTCGAGAGTGTGTGTGCTGACTGCATCAAGGAAGTGTCGGTCGTGGCTCACTACGAGCACAGTGTTTTCAAAGTTTGCAAGATAGTTTTCAAGCCAGCTCACAGTCTCAAGGTCAAGGTCGTTTGTGGGCTCGTCAAGCAAAAGGTTGTCGGGGTTTCCAAACAAAGCTTTGGCAAGGAGAACCCTCACCTTTTCATTGGCGCTCATATCTTTCATGAGCATATAGTGGCGGTCTTCCTTTATTCCGAGTCCGCTAAGCAAAGCAGCTGCATCGCTTTCCGCATTCCAGCCTTCAAGTTCAGCAAACTTTTCTTCAAGTTCAGCCGCTTTTATGCCGTCGGCGTCTGAGAAGTCGAGCTTTGCATACAGGGCGTCTTTTTCCTGCATTATGTTCCATAGAACGGTGTGTCCTCTGAGCACGGTTTCAATAACGGTGCAATCATCAAATTCAAAGTGGTCCTGGCTCAGAACAGAGAGGCGTTCGCCCGGGCCAAATGTGACTGTGCCGTGAGTGGGGGACAGCTGCCCCGACAGGATTCTCATAAGAGTGGATTTCCCGGCACCGTTAGCACCGATTATGCCATAACAGTTGCCATGTGTGAAAGTTAGGTTTACATCAGAAAACAGAGTGCGTTTTCCGAATTGCATACCGAGGTTATTGACCTGTATCATTTTTATATATTATCAAAATCTACGAAAACAGGTGCAAAATTACTCAATTCATTTTACATAGGCAAGTTGGCAGATTCCTCTTTTGCAGTTTCGTGACGCTGTTTTGAGTATTATATTCATTTATGCCTTCTTGGAACATTGACATTGTGGCGGTCGAATATTTTTTGAGCGCCTCTGTCGAATATGTCCCAATGGGCCTTCTGTGATGCCGGGATCTTTTCGGGCATCCATGACGGCACCACCATAAAATTGGATTTCTCTCCCTCCGGTTTGGCGGAAAAGAAAGTGTCATAATCTGCGTGGCTGAATCTGGCTTTCCCGTCGGAGTCTCTTACTATTGTGGCTCTGACTAACGCCCCTCCTCTCGTATCGGCCGTCTTCATGTTCGAAATGAAGTTCCCAAGCGAATACACAATCAGCACATCTTTATTCTCTTTTTCATTGTGAACCACTTTCATTGGCTGAATGACATGAGGGTGACCTCCTATTATCATGTCGACCCCTTGCTCTACAAGGAAATCTGCAAGAGAGCGTTGCGAAGCATTTTCAAGCAACACATATTCGATTCCCCAATGCATCGTGACAACAACAATCTCAGCTCCGGAATCTCTTGTGATTGAAATCTCTTTTTTCATTTTATCGCGGTCGATAAGTGATATTTCTGCACCGTCTCGAGGTTCAATTCCGTTTGTGCCGTAAGTGTAGTTGAGAAACCCGACCTTGAATCCATTGATGTTTTTGATAAACGGAACAAGCGAGTCTCTTTGTGCAGCATCGTGATATGTGCCTATATGGTCGAGTCCAATGTCGTCAAGTGCCGACAAAGTTCTTCTTGCTGCCTTGTCTCTTCTGTCGAGGCAATGGTTGTTAGCTGTCAGCATGAGGTCGAATCCTGCGTCTCTCAGAGCTTCGGCATAAGAGTCAGGCGCGCTGAAGCAAGGGTAGCCGGAATAATCGGGTCCTCCTCCGAGCGGGACTTCAAGATTTGCCACCGCATAGTCGGCCTTGAGAATTTCAGGGGCTATGAGTGAGAAACAGTCATCATAATTGTATTGAGTTCCTCCCCCAAGCATTTTTGCCCTGTCGAGCTGGGCCTGGTGCTGCATGGCGTCGCCTACAAAAAGGAGCTCCGCCTTAGGGGCGGAGCCAATAGAATCGGCCCCTGTCAGAAATGAAATGAGGCTGAATAAAAGAATCTGGAATGTCATGAAAATGTTATTTCAAACGGTAGAAGAATGATTACGTCTGATTTAATATGTCACTTAATCACCTGGGATGTGAATGAGAACACAATCATAGCCTTCTCAGTGTGAAGGCGTGTCATGGTAGGCTTTATTGTGTAGGGCGTACACTTGGTGACGTATGTTCCTACTACCTGTCCATAATAGTTTTTCTCAGTTTCGGTCGTTATGTTGACCGGCACTACCGTGAATTCCACATCTTCATCTGTAATCTCTTTCTTGTCAAGAATGTCGAGAATATACGCACGCATTGACGAGAATGCGTATTGTTTCTTTTCGGCATCATAGTTGGCAGTGAAAGAGGTCACGTTGTCGGGAAGCTTGTTTTTCGCGAAGAAATTTTCCACTTCTGAAGATTTGATGAGCAAAAGGCTTGGAGCTGTGCCGATGTTGAAATCATTCTCAACCTGTTCTGCAGGAATCGACATCGTAAGGTTGCTCACCATCGAGAGATTGAAATCTCCATTGTTGTATTTCTCTACTATTTCTTTAGCAGGAAATCTGAAAGAAGTGTTGTAGCCTCCCGGTGTTGTGACTACTGTCTCTCCACGCGCAACCATGTCTTTAATGTGGTTTGACATTTTGTAAGAGATGTTGTTGCTGCTGAGCACTTCAGGCGAAATTGAGAATGGGAATACAGAATCCCTGGCATGAGTAACGGTTGTTACTTTCTCGCCATCGACATCAGTGGTTTGCTCTTTGAGATGATAATAATACACAACAAAGTAAAGGCTTTGCACATTTCCTACGCAACCTTTCCCGAATCCGGAATTTACGAATATGCCCGGCATGTATTGTGCGAATGTCTGTGGCCATTGGAAAACAGACGGGTTGTCGCGATACTGCCGGAATATTTCCTGTCCGTATGATTTAGGAAGGTCTATTGCGATATCGACAAACTTGGTGGCCGGCTTGTCTTTATTGTAGAAAAACAGAGAGTCGCTATAGCAGATATTTGATAAGGTGAAACTCTTGGTGCCCAGCGGAGAAGAAGGGTCGTAATATCCGGCCGGGTCGAAATTGTTAGTTATGCCGGAGGGGAGCTGCTTTGTGAGAGCGTAGACAGACACTTTCTGAGGGGCGAGAGAATCTCCGGTAAGATCGCCACGCGGCACACTCATAATAATCTTGCAAGAGTCTACTCTGTCTGGAGCTGAGAGGGAGTCGGGAACGTTTAAGCCCGAAGCGCACATGAGCCTCGTCACGAAAGAGCAGTTGAGGTCGCCATATTCGGGCACATTTAAATTTCCCAGAAGAAGGTTTCCTGAGCGTGCGTCGAAATCTTTTTGATCGATTGGAGTAGCATGCAAATCGAAAGTAAGGGAGTCAATCGTGATGTTCACTTCGCCGGTTGACAGCGATGGCCCGATTTTGTTTTCGTCGTCGTCGCAAGCCACAGCCAAAGAGGCTAATGCAAAAGCGGCAAAGGGAAGAGACAGAAGTGTTGACTTCATATGCAATATTGGGAATTCAGATGAGGTATAAAAATGAAAATAATGTCAGAGCGATTTGTAAAAATCCTCATAAGCGGCCGGAGCCGACTCAAGATCGTTGACAACGATAAAAGGCTTTCCGGAGGCCTTGACATATTCGAGCAAATCCGGCGACACGTCAGGGTCGTTGATAATCACTGCATGAGAGAAATCAATTGCCATGCGGTGAAGCATGTCTGTGTCGGGATTTAGAGAGGAGAATTTTTTGAGGTCTCTCTGAGAGAATCCGTCAGCTTTCAGTTTTGTGAGTATTCTCTGGTCAACCTGTGTAGATATTTTACCGGGGAGTACAGAGTAGACCACTTTTGTGCCTTTGAATGAAGGGTCGTCGCCATACATTCTTTTCAGATACATAGGCACGAGGGCTGTAATCCATCCTGAACAATGCATGATTTTAGGATCCCATCGCAATTTCTTTGCTGTTTCCATGGTGCCCCTTGCGAAAAAAATAGCGCGTTCATCGTTGTCGGCGCGATTGCTGCCCACTGCATCTTCATCTTCATCAAGTTTTTGAAAAAAATCATCGTTTTCAATGAAATACACTTGGATTCTTGATGGTTGGAGCGACGCTACTTTAATGATAAGAGGATGATCGTTGTCGTCGATGATAATGTTCATTCCCGAAAGGCGTATCACCTCGTGAAGCTGATTTCTGCGCTCGTTGACAGCTCCGAATTTGGGCATGAAAGTTCTCACCTCGTACCCCTTTTCCTGCATGGTCTGGGGAAGGTTTTTTCCGAGTGAAGAGAGAGGTGAAGACGGGAGATAAGGTGCAATCTCCTGGCTGATGAAGAGTATACGTTTATTTGTCATGCTACTTGAATTCTGCCGGCACACATGCCGGAGGAAATGTGTCGAAAAAATTAGACGGCATCGCCACGCGGCCATAATGCCGGCTAAAGAATATGCAAAGTTAATAAAAATTTCAGAGGTAGCTGCAAAAAGAGGAGTGCAAACGATGTTTTTTAAATATCTTTAATATGTGTGACATATTTTTCAATGAAGAGGTTGGGGAGATTATGAAGTTTTCATTAATTTTGCAGTCTGAAAAGAATTGAACCCTAAAACCAGATATAAGGGCAATGAAAATATTAAGAAAAGTCAGCGAAGTAGCCGACTATGTGGCCGAGCAAAGAGGCCGAGGGGCATCAGTGGGTCTTGTCCCCACTATGGGTGCGCTTCATGAGGGTCATCTTTCTCTTGTGGAAAGAGCCGTGGCAGAGAATGGAGTGGCTATTGTCAGTGTGTTTGTCAATCCCACCCAGTTTAATAATCCTGAAGATCTTGCCTCGTATCCGCGAAAAGAGGAGGAAGATTTCAAGATGCTTGCCGAAGCCGGAACGGCGGCTGTGTTTGCGCCGTCGGTAGAGGAGATATACCCTGACGGCACAGAAGACCCGAGCCATAAGTTTGAACTTGGAAAGGCGGCAGAAGTGATGGAGGGTCTTTACCGTCCCGGTCATTTCCAGGGTGTAGCTCAGATTGTGAGTCTGTTGTTTAGAATCGTCACTCCCGACAGGGCTTATTTCGGGGAGAAAGATTTTCAGCAGATAGCTGTGATTCGCAACATGATTAAGAGCGAAGACATAGATGTTGAGATTGTGGCCTGCCCGATAAAACGAGCTTCTGACGGCCTGGCCCTGTCAAGCCGCAACGCGCTTTTGAGCAAAGAGCAGCGAGCGATAGTTCCGGAGATTCATGCGGCACTGAAGGACAGTGTGGCTTATAGTCTGGATCATTCTGTGAGGGCTACTCATGACACGGTAGTGGAGCGGATTGACGCAATCCCCGGCATGAAGGTTGAATATTTTGAAATAGTCGATGCCCGCACTCTTGAATCGATTGAAGAATGGGAAGAGTCGCCATGGGTGGTTGGCTGTATTACTGTGTATTGCGGGAAAGTAAGGCTAATCGACAACATAGCCTATCGTGTTCCAAAAGAATAAAGAGATGCTTATAGAAATGATGAAATCTAAGATTCACCGAGTGACAGTGACAGAGGCGAATCTTAACTATATCGGCAGTATCACAATCGACAGGGCGCTCCTCAGGGCAGCAAACATTCTTGAGGGAGAACGCGTCTGGATTGTAGACAACAATAATGGCGAGAGGTTTGACACCTATACAATAGGAGGTGAAGAGGGCAGCGGGGTGATATGCCTCAATGGCGCTGCGGCCCGCAAGGTCCAGCCGGGCGACGTGGTGATAATAATCGCCTATGCCCAGCTCACTCCCGAGGAGGCTGTAAACCATAAGCCGACTGTGATATTCCCCGACACAGCCACCAACAGGCTGTGAACAATTCTCCAGGCACAGGCCGCCTCACCCGTCGGCGCCGAGCGGGAGATAAACACACATTCTTGTAAAAAGTAATTATGTTCAAAAACTTATCAGACCGGCTTGAGCGGTCGTTCAAGATACTCAAGGGCGAGGGACGTATAACGGAAATCAACATTGCGGAAACATTGAAAGATGTGCGCCGCGCGTTGCTTGACGCCGATGTCAACTATAAGGTGGCCAAGACTTTTACCGACACCGTAAAACAGAAGGCGCTTGGCCAGAATGTGATCAATGCCCTGAAGCCTAAAGAATTGATGATTAAGATTGTGCATGACGAACTGACAACTCTTATGGGTGGTCAGGAAACACCGCTCAATCTTTCGGGCAATCCAGCGGTGATTCTCATGTCGGGTCTGCAAGGTTCCGGCAAGACCACTTTTTCCGGCAAACTTGCAAAAAAACTGAAATCATCTAAAGGCAAACGTCCGTTGCTTGTGGCTGCCGACGTCTATAGGCCGGCGGCTATAGAGCAGTTGAAGGTGCTTGGCGAAAGCATTGGTGTGCCTGTTTATACAGAAGATGGCAATAAAAATCCGGTAGAGATCGCTCTTAACGGCATAGCCGAGGCAAAGCGCAATCATTTAGACCTGGTTGTGATTGACACGGCGGGCCGACTTGCTGTTGACGAAGAGATGATGCGCGAGATTGCGGCAATCAAAGATGCCGTCAGACCTCATGAGACACTTTTCGTGGTTGACTCAATGACGGGTCAGGATGCAGTAAACACGGCCAAGGAGTTTAACGACCGTCTTAATTTCGATGGTGTTGTGCTTACAAAACTTGACGGCGACACCCGTGGCGGTGCGGCCCTTTCAATCCGCTCTGTCGTAGACAAGCCAATAAAGTTTATAGGCACGGGAGAAAAGCTTGAAGATCTTCAGGAGTTTAACCCTGAGGGTATGGCAAGCCGTATCCTTGGCATGGGCGACATCGTGGAACTGGCGAAAAGAGCGCAGGAACTCTATGACCAGAAAGAGGCGGAGCGTCTTCAGGAGAAAATTAAGAAAAACAAATTTGATTTTGAAGACTTCCTCAACCAGATTCATCAGATAAAGAAGATGGGCAACATCAAGGAGCTTGCTTCCATGATTCCCGGTGTAGGGAAAGTTATAAAGGATATAGACATTGATGACTCTGCGTTCAATTCGATAGAGGCGATGATCAACTCTATGACTCCCTACGAGCGACACAATCCCGAGATTCTTAACGCCTCAAGAAGGCAGCGTATAGCTAAGGGTTCCGGCACATCGCTTCAGGCTGTAAATAAATTTATAAAGCAGTTTGAAGACACAAGGAAGATGATGCGAGCGGCCTCAAATATGAAGAATCCTATGAAGATGATGAATCAGCTCAAGCAGGCACGTTCCCAGCAGCGCCGATTCTGACGTGATGCACATAATTGAAAAAAACATCAAATAAAAAAGAAGGAATCACCGGTGATTCCTTCTTTTTTATTTGACTGAAAAATTAATTCATTTTTTCGACACATTGCATTGCCATGCCCATGCGTTGCGCATGGTGTCCTTGATGTCGGCTTCAGCTGTCCATCCAAGAACTTCATTTGCCTTTTTTGGCTCAGCCCAGATTTTTTCAATGTCTCCTGCGCGGCGCGGGCCGATTTTATGAGGTACCGGCACTCCTGTGGCAGTTTCAAAGGCATTGATAAGCTCAAGCACGGAAAGTCCATTGCCTGTTCCGAGATTGAAAATCTCGACAGCATCGGTTCCGGTGCTTTCAAGCATTCTCTTCATTGCGATTACATGAGCCTTGGCAAGGTCTACAACGTCGATATAGTCGCGGATGCAGCTGCCGTCGGGAGTGTTGTAGTCATCGCCAAACACGATGAGTTCTTTACGAATGCCTGCGGCGGTCTGAGTGAGATAGGGCACAAGGTTCTGCGGCACACCGAGGGGAAGCTCTCCGATAAGTGCAGACGGATGTGAGCCAATGGGGTTGAAATATCGAAGCAAGATGCTTTTGATGGGGGCGCCGCTTTTTATATAATCTTCTATTATTTCCTCAGAAATCTGCTTTGTGTTGCCATAGGGAGATGTTGCGGGCTTGATAGGAGCCGTTTCGTCTATAGGGTTCATGTCCGGCTCTCCGTAAACTGTGCATGATGAAGAGAACACGATTCCCTTGACGTCGAACTCAGGCATGAGTTCGAGAAGGTTGATAAGGGTGTTGAGATTGTTGCGATAATACAAAAGGGGCTTTTGCACGCTTTCACCCACTGCCTTAGAAGCGGCAAAGTTGATTATGCCCTTGATTCCAGGGTGTTGTCTAAAGAGCATGCGAAGGGTTTCGATGTCTGTGCAGTCACCTTTTACAAATGCCGGGCGAACGCCTGAAATTTTTTCAATTCCATCAAGAACCGTCTCATTGCTATTGGAGAGATTGTCGATGATGACAACATCATACCCTGCATTCTGCAGCTCCACAGTGGTGTGAGATCCGATATATCCGGTTCCGCCTGTGACAAGAATTTTTTCTTTCATGACAAAATGTTTAGAAAAGTTTTTCGGGATAAACGCCTTCGTCAACCAGCTTCCGGAATTGTGCCACAGTGGCGGGGCGGTCGGCTGCGTATGTCACTCCGAACCATTTTGAAGGAGTGGAAAGAACTTTCAGTTCTATTTTATTGTCTTTGATAAGTTCGTTTACAACAGTTGGTATGTAGAACTCTGATTTCAGTTCATTATGGTTCTTTTCAAGGAAACGCAGGAATGATTCTTCAGAATAGTCGAAATAGTCAGGTGTGAAACCCCACATATTCATCGACACCGGAGCTCCTTCAGGGAAGTCAACTTCCTTTTCGTTAGCAATTTGTATGAACTTGCCGTTCTTGCGTTCAATTCCGTGGCATTCTGTCACTCCAGTGAGGTTTCCTTCCGGGCTTACTTCGCAAAGACCTCTTGACACTCCGCCATTCTCGCTGAGGGTATTTTCAACGTTGAAGCCAATCATGCAGTAGCAATTCTTCTTTCCTTCAACAGAGCGGAGGAAATCACCAAGAATCTGAAAACTTTCAGCTCCGTAATAGTCATCGGCATTGATTACGGCAAAAGGCTCTTTGATGACATCTTTGCCCATCAGCACAGCGTGATTTGTGCCCCAAGGCTTCTGGCGGTCGGGGTTGGGTTTGTAGCCGCCGGGTATATTGTTTATGTCTTGGAAAACAACGTCAACAGGTATGTGTCCTTCATATTTGGAGATCACTTTGTCGCGGAACTCCTGCTCAAAGTCATGACGAATAACGAACACAATTTTTCCAAAGCCGGCGCGAAGTGCGTCGTAAACAGAATAGTCCATGATTGTTTCTCCGCTCGGGCCAAGTCCGTCGAGCTGTTTGAGGCCGCCATATCTGCTACCCATGCCGGCAGCGAGAATAAATAGTGTAGGTTTCATAAGGTTATAATAATTAATTATGTATCTGAATCTATATATTCTTACTTTTTATTTTGTAATCTTAAATTTGTCATATCGGAAGACGTGCGGGCTTCGGCATTCTTACCCATTGAGATATGAGAAGAAGAAGATCGAACATAACGATTTTGGCGTTTGCATTTCGCTCTATGTCGGATTCGGCGCGCGAAATTTCAGATGCCAGGCCCTCCACATTTCCTTCATGGATGAAAGGCGCGAACCTTACGCTGAATTCTTCTTCGTCGGGGGTGAGTAGAGAAATCTGAGGCATCTTCATATTGTAGATGAAGTTTTCTCTCACCATTCTTGCCGCATAATTCAGAAATCTCATAAGTTTTTCGCGACCCATGGCTGCTGTTTCTTCTGAAATGGTTTTCATGCGCCGTGCTTTCAGTCCGTAGGCCATACGCATTGTCTCTTTGAAGATTGCGGAAAACTCCATGATTTCGTCAGGATGGCAGGCAAGTTCCTCCGCTTTCCCCATGCTTCCTTCAGCAATGCGAGAGGCTGCTTGCGCAAGATTCTGTCCGATGCCTCTGTTTTGAGTCAGGTGTCGGCTTATGTCGTCGCCGGAAAGAGGCCGCATGTTAAAACGTTGCGTGCGAGAGAAGATTGTGGGCAGAATCTTGGAGTCGTCGTTGCTTACCAAAATGAAAATGGTGTCTTCAAAAGGCTCTTCGATCACCTTCAAAAGTTTGTTGGCTGCTTCCGGACGCATTCTTTCCGGAAGCCAGATAAGGAATATTTTAAAGTTTTCCTGATATGCCGATAGTGAAGCCTTGTTGATGATGTCTTCGCTTTCATTCACATATATTGCCGGTTGAGAGTTGCCGGCCTGAATAAGGTCGTTCCATTTCTCAGTAGGCATATAGCTCCAATCAGTCATCATCTTTCTCCATGGTTCAATGAAGTCGGTAGATATAAGTGCGCCATCTTTTTTTACCACCGGATATATGAAATGAAGGTCGGGGTTATTAAATTTTGCATGCTGAATGCAAGATGGGCATTTCCCGCAAGAATCGCCGTTTGCGCGGTTGGAGCAGTGAATGTATTGTGCGAATGCTCTTGCAAGTCTGAACTTTCCGATGCCGGAAATTCCAGACAGGAGGATTGCATGAGGTATTCGACCCGCGTCTGCAAGTGTGCGAAGCGAGTCGATTGTTTCAATATGTCCGGCTATTTCGGAAAATTTCATGACCTAAGATTACACTGCAAAAGTACCTAAATAGTTTGATAATTGCAAATGAAATTCATAAATTATGGCATTATGAAAGAAAATAATGTATGATACATAGAGATATGTGTATATTTGGTTGATATGTGCAAGGAGGATGATGAAAAGTTTGTGATGTGTTGTAGGGAAAGGACAGCATTTATGCTGTTTTCAAATTATTTTTATTAACTTTGCATTGGTTGTCTAATTTTGGTTGAATTTATTTGACAGATAAAATCAATGTGTAAGGCAGTTTATAATCTTACAGTAGCTTTGCTGTATTATCGGCGACGTGCGAAGCGTCGCAATAATCATTGGTGAGAAGTCGCGTATGATTTTTAATTGGAATAACCACGGTCAGTTGTAATAAAAGTTATTTATTTGGATTATGATACCATTCTTGAAATCGATTGCATTGGCATATGTGTCGCGTTATGCAGACTTGTCGGAGATGTGCTTTCTATTCCCAAACAAACGAAGCGGCACGTTTTTTCTAAAATTCCTTAAAGAGGAGTGCGGGCGTAAGTTGACTCTTGCTCCTGAGGTGATGACTATATCGGAGTTTGTGGGAATGCTGTCGGAAAAGGCTGTGGCATCAAGGCTTGACCAGTTGTTTTTGCTTTATGAGGCGTATAGAGAGATGTTGGGGCTTCCGGCTGCAATGAATGATGCTTGCGACGATGGAGGAGTGGATTTTGATTCTTTCCGGGGATGGGGCGAGACAGTATTGTCTGATTTCAGTGAAGTGGACCAATATCTTGCCAACCCGGAAGAGATATTCAAGAATGTTAAAGACTATAGGGAAATATCGTCGAACTTCCTTACGGAAGAGCAGAAGGAGGTAATGGCGGAATATTTCGGGCGTACAGACATCGGCGATCCGTCGAAGTTCTGGAAAAACTTCGACGGTGAAGAGGAGCGTCTCTCTGAAGTGAAGAGGCGATTCCTTCATTTGTGGAGAATAATGTGGCCGTTATATCAGAAACTTAATGATAAGTTAAGCGAGCGAGGATTGGCTACTACAGGGGGCGCCTATCGCCTGGCGCTTGAAAACCTCAAGACATCAGGAAGAGATTATCTGCCGTATAAAAAAGTGGTTGCGGTAGGGTTTAATGCCTTGAGTGCGGCGGAAAACGGTATATTCGCTGAGCTCAGAGATTTTGAAGGATATGAAGGATTTGATTCATTCGGCGATTTTTTCTGGGATGCAACAGGCCCTGTGCTTACAGCTGGCGCAAACTCGGCCTCGAAATTTGTAAAAGCCAATATCAAGATGTTCCCTGCGCCCGAATGGGCTATGCCGGCGTTGAAATTGAGTGACAATGAAAATATGCCCAGGCTGCGTGTGGCCGGTTCGCCATCTAATTCCGCGCAGGTAAAAATAGCGGGAACGATGCTTGCTGAACTTAGAGGACGGCTCACTTCTGATGAAATAACCGGAGCAAAAGTGGCTGTAGTGCTTCCTGACGAAAACCTTCTTTTGCCCATGCTGTATTCTCTTCCAGACGGCATGGGAGATGTGAACCTGACTATGGGATACCCTTTGCGGCTCACGTCAGTGGTGCCGTTTATGAGCATGCTTCGCAAACTGCATTATAACAAGCACACTGTTAAGGGAGATATGGCATTTTATCATCGAGATGTCAGATTGTTTCTTTCACACCCTTTTTCACATGCGATTTTCGGTTCAAATGCCATAGGAAAGGTTTTCGGTTATCTCGACCGTCACCACAAGGCAATGATTACCTTGGATGAAATCAGGGATATTTCTGAAAAAATGGCTCTCCTGCTTGATGCTTCAGCGATTATGGCAACTCCCAAGGGGGTATTGCAATATATGGATTCGGTTCTGGAATCGGTGTCGGAGGCATTGCCAGGAATGGAGGGCGCGATGGTAAAGACGCGATTGGAAATAGGGCATATCGATGTCTATAGGGATTCATTAAGGAGGCTGGCCGACATATTAGATGAATATGCGTGCGACATGCGCCCGTCTACAGTGTTTTTTCTTGCCGACAAACTTCTTGCAGGTGAAAAGGTGGGATTTGAAGGGGAGCCTCTGACCGGGCTTCAGGTGATGGGCACGTTGGAGACCCGATCAATAGATTTTGATTATATTTTCATATTGTCGATGAATGAACGGGTAATGCCGCGCAGGGCAAGAACAAAAAGTTTTATACCCGACAGCCTTCGTCATGCTTTTGGAATGCCACCGTCGAATTATGCTGAAAGCATCTTCGCATATTATTTTTATCGTATGATAAGCAGGGCAAAAGAGGTGACTATGATTTATGACGCAAGGTCTGGAGCAGGACTTGCGGGAGGAGATGTGTCGCGTTACATCCTGCAGCTGAGGCATTTGTTTGCAAAGGGCATAATGGATGAGCAGGATTGGAAATTTGTGCTGACGGGTAAAACTCCTTATAATCCATCTGTTGAAAAAAACGATGAAATAAAAGAGGTGATCTCTTTGTTTATGAAAGAGGGTGGTAAAAACTTTTCAGCTTCGTCTTTAAATTCATACAGGGAGTGCCAGGTGAGATTTTTTTATCAGAATGTGCTGGGGATAAGCACAGACCCGGAGCCGTCGGAATATATCGATGCGATAACAGGTGGCAATATCCTTCACGACATGATGCTGTCATTGTATTTGCAAGAGGAGAAGCGTAAAAAATATCTTGAAGAGGCTGTGCTGATGACTTCAGACAAGATCAGCGGCATGCTTGCCGACAGTGACAGATTATGGCAGCTCACTACCAGGACAGTCAATAAACTGCATTTTAATATGCGCGACGAAGAGCTTGACACGCCTTTGTCAGGGGCTGCGAAGATTGTCGGGGCTCGTATCATGGAACAGGTGCAGAGAGTGCTTTGTTATGACTTGCGGCTTGCTCCGTTCAAGATTTATGGATGTGAGATAGAAGAGACATTAAGGATTAAGCTCCCTTCAGGAAGAGATGTAAATTTCAAATTTGCCATCGACCGCCTTGACGAAGTGAAAATAGACGGAGAGTGGAGGTTGAGAATTGTGGATTATAAAACCGGCAAAATTAAACTTTCGGCAGATACTCTTGAAGAAGTGATGGCAGGCGACTACCGGTCGGAGCAGATTTTTCAGCTGTTCACTTATGCCTGGCTTTTGACAAAGCGAGGAGGAGACAGGGGTGAGATTCATGTCAGGACTGAGATATATGATGTGCCCGGGATGTTGAAAATGAAAGAATCGTTGCCTGAGATCGGGAAGGAGAAAATTTATGATTATTATGAATGCGCCGGATATTTTTCAAAAGAGATAGAGGCTATGATTGATGGCGTGTTCGACAATCCTCGCTTTGAGGCCACTGCCGATGAAGGAAGGTGCATGATGTGCGGGCTTAAACGTTTGTGCAGGCGGTGATGTCGTGACTTCACATTGTGAGCGCTATATGGATAGGGTGTGTGAACACTCTATGAATGCTCATTGTTTCTTATTAAAGATGACAACAGTGTTTGTTTTATAATTGTATTATATTATGAAAGCCTATTTTAAAGAGATTATCAAGGATTCGAAGCCGACATTGGTTGTGTTTCTTCATGCCGCCGAGCAGGATGAGGTAGATGTGAAATATCTTTCTGAAGCTATGGCTGCAAAATATGGAGAACGTGTGAATGTGCAGAGAGTGGACAGTTCTTATAATCATAAGATTGCAGAAGAATACAGAATAAGTGCTTATCCGACCTGGATTTTGTTTAAGGAGGGGGAGGAGCTTATGCGCGAGAGCGGCAGTAAAACAGTTTCTGAATTGTCGGATATGGTCGACCGTGCTTTGTGAAAGGCTATATGAAAGATTCTACGAGGTTTTATCAGGTTGCTTCGTAGAGTCTTGCATCCGCCAATATCAGCTTCCCTCTGAGAAGAGAATTGCTGAAACACAGAAATGTGACTTATCATGTTTATGACGGGTTTGGGCATGAAAGAAATAATTGTTAAATTTGCAAAAAGAAATAAGATTGAATATGATAAACAGAAGACGTTATATATCCGCTGTTCTGTTTGTGTCATTGCTGCCGTTTGGCGCATGCAATGTCATGAAAAAGAATGAAGCGTCCACAGAGATTAAAAAAGAGGCGGTGCTGCCCACAGACCGGGAGAAAATAGTGCAGCCGGTGTCGGCTGTCTACACTTCTGAAGACCTTGCCAAAGGAGTGGTGAAAGGGGACTGGGCGATTGAGAAGGTTGCAGGCAAGCCTGCAATTGGAGAGACTGCACCCTATCTAAAGTTTGTTCCTTCGGAGAAGAGAGTGTATGGCAACAATGGCTGCAACGTGATTAATGCGTCATATACATATAATCCTGCAGATTCCACATTGTCATTTTCACATCTTGCTTCCACGATGATGATGTGTCATCTTGAAGGGATAACTGATGCCGAGATCGGACAGGCTCTTGACGCTACGCGCTATTACACCTGGCGCCTGAGCGGTGACGACTATTATCTTACTTTTTATAATGAAAACCGTGAGGCCGTTATGGAATTAATGCACCAGAATTTTCAGTTCCTGAATGGCACATGGCTTGTGAAGGAGATAGACGGGCAGCCTGTGAATGTGCCGGATATGAAACTTGTGATAGATGTGGATGAGGGGAGGCTGCATGGCAACACCGGCTGCAACATTATCAACGGCTCTCTTGAAACAGACATGGATGCCGCCAACTCTATCTCATTTCAGAAGATAGGAATGACAAGGATGATGTGTCCGGATGCGCAATATGAGACTCAGCTTGTTGTGGCTTTGGAGGAGGCTTCTCGCGCCAAACCGCTGAAAGAAGGGAAAGTGTCGTTGCTCAACAATCAGGGAGAGGTTGTGCTTCAACTGGAGCGCACGTCGGATAAGTAATATCTTATTTGTATCGTAAAACAGGTATGCCAAAATCAGAAGAAAGAGTAGATAAGTGGCTATGGTGTATGCGAGTGTTCAAAACGCGCACCATAGCCACCGACGCATGTAAAAAGGGTAGGGTGAGTGTAGGCGGAGCAGTGGTCAAGCCTTCCCGCTTGGTCAAGGTAGGCGATATAATCGATGTGAAAAAACCGCCTGTGACTTATAAGTTCCGTATATTGGCAGTTGCCCCAAACCGTCTTGGCGCTCGCTTAGTGCCGGAGTATCTTGAGAATCTCACGCCTCAATCGGAATATGATTTGCTTGAGATGACAAAGATTTCAGGATTTGTAGACCGCCATAAGGGCTTAGGCCGCCCGACTAAGCGGGAGGGTCGTGAGCTTTCGCGTTTTAAGGAGGAGAGTTATGCCGATGCGTTTTTCCTTGATTGGGAAGACGATGACGATGAGGGAGACGATGATTAAGTTTTTTAAAAGTTTGTTTGGCGGCAAAAATGACGTTGCCGTATCGAATGAAGAAAACAACGTGAAAAGATTTTTGATTTTATGTCTGGGCAATATTGGCCCGGACTATGAAGGCACGCGCCACAATGCCGGATTCATGGTTGGCGATGCTATAGCGGATGAATCGGGAGTGGCGTTTAAGTCATGCAGATATGGCGACATGGCTATAGTGAAAGTGAAAAATTGTGAATTGATGCTCCTGAAGCCATCCACGTTTATGAATCTGAGTGGCGTGGCTGCCAGATTCTGGATGAACAAAGAGAAACTTCCGCTTGAGAATCTTCTTGTGATTGTAGATGACATTTCGTTGCCGTTTGGGGCGATACGCATCAGGGAGCGAGGGTCGGATGCCGGCCATAACGGTTTGAAGAATATAGCAGAGCAACTTGGCACACAAAACTATGCCCGTCTGAAATTCGGAGTGGGCAATGATTTCCCCAAAGGTGGCCAGATAGACTATGTGTTAGGCAAGTTCCCTCCGGAAGAGGCAAAAGAGCTGCCGGAGAAACTTAAAAAAGCATCAGAAGCAATAAAAGCATTCTGCCTGTCGGGCGCCTCCTTTGCTATGACCCATTACAACAAATGACATTAGCCTCATACTCTTTTTATAGAGTGGCTTGGTGTTCATGCCTTATGGGGAATTTGAGTTTTTGTAAAGAAATAATGTTCGATTCTTGACTTTTTGTGCGCATGACGTTTGGATGTCGGATTTTTTTGTTAACTTTGTGGTCAAGCGTCGATTGCCACAAGGTTAAATCGGGTGGCATACTCGACAATCCTGTTATTAACCATTAAACTTGATAAAATTATGAAGAGACATTTGACTTGTCTGATTGCCGCTATGATGCTTGGTGCGTCAATGCCGGCATTAGCCGCCGTCACTGACACGGGCGGCGACATTGACAGCGGCGAGCCGCAGTATCCAGAATGCGCGATACTTCCTCCTGAGGGCGCAGAGATCCAGAAATGGGAGTTCCATTACGACTATTACCTTGTGTGATGTGTGCAACCTGCATGGCGTTATGATTATCACCTTGAATGGCAGGATGTTGTAAGGCCGGTTGATTGTGTAATAGATGGAGGCTATATATATATCCGGGGATTGTCAATGAACATCCCCGAATTCTGGATAAGAGGGGAAATCACGTCAGATGACGAGGTTGTGTTCCCGAACGGACAGCTCATGGGGACTTATCAAAGCAAGCCCAATGGCATTTCTCGTGAGATGTATTTTACCCCGTCTGTTTTTGGCAGTGACTCAGATGACAGTATTGTCTGGGCTTGGACCGATATTATTGCCACGCCCACATTGAAAGATCTCAGATGCTCATATGACCGTGATTCAGGAATTATTACACCGTATGCTCTGACAGGTCAGGAAGAGCAGGGGTATTGGTATTATGGTGACTTCGGGTTCAGCCTTTCCGCAGATGAGAATGAGCGATTGTCCGGAGGGTTTATTACAGAAAAAGACACGGGCAACACTGACTATCAAGATGACATGGACATGTATACTAACGTCTCGTTCCGTAGGTCGGACACAGGGGGTGTCGATGAGATTATCGGAGACACCGACAGCGCTGACAGTTCAATTTATGACCTCAACGGAAGGATGGTCAGCTCCCGGCCCCTGTCGCCCGGCATATATATCCGCAGCGGCAAAAAATTTGTTGTCAGGAAATAGCCGGCTCTAAACTGAGCTGTACGTACAATCCTGCCTGGGTCTTGGACGCGTCCAAGACCCAGGCAGGATTCGGTATTTATTTTGCCTTCCTTTCTGTGTTAAGGTGTGTGGGGGTTGTTGGAATGGAAAAAAAGTTGTAACTTTGCGGTGCTTTTGAGCAAAAACGTGTGATGGGAAATCTGTTGCCTGTCTTCTTTTGCAGAGTGGCGGGCCGCTCCCAAAGGCGAAATGGCCTGAGCAAAAAAACTTATTTTGAGTAACACAACAAAAAACAATGAAGAAATTTGAACTTAGCGCAGAACCGCGCACCGAGCTTGGCAAAAAGTCGGTAAAGGCACTTCGTGCAGAGGGTAAAATCCCCGCAGTCCTCAATGGTGGCAAAATTGTAGACCTTCCTTACAATGGCACGTTGAAGGCAGGTGAGAAAATCGTGGATGTTGACGGCAAGCGTGGCCTTATCACAACTGACATCGTGGTTAAGGTTGAGGATGTTCGCAAGCTCGTTTATTCTCCCGATATTTTTGAGATTGACCTTGACATCAATGGCGACAAGCGTAAAGCTGTGATGAAGGACCTTCAGTTCCAGCCGGTGAAAGATACAATCCTTCACATCGATTTCCTTGAGGTGGGTGATGAGAAGCCTATCGTAATGGAAGTGCCTGTGCAGATCGAGGGCCACGCAGAGGGTGTTAAGGCCGGTGGTAAACTCACGCTTTCACTCCGCAAACTTAAAGTGAAAGCTCTTTACAGCCAGATTCCCGAGCGTCTTGTGGTGAATGTAGACAACCTTGGCCTTGGCAAGAGCCTTGCAGTAGGCGATCTCCATTATGAGGGCCTTGAACTCATCAGCGCCAAGAATGCAGTGGTTTGCGCTGTGCAGCTTACTCGCGCCGCCCGTGGTGCCGCAGCAAAGGCTGAGAAGTAATAAACCGATAATCCTAACAAAAATATTGAGCCCGCAACTCTCTAGAGAGTTGCGGGCTCAATATTTTTCGGCATGTGAATTATTTCATTCGCTTTAAAATATTGTAGCTCGGTAGAATGCCAAGTTCTCCGGCTTTCGACAAGTCGGAGAATGCTTGCGACTTGTTGCCCGACTGAAGGTAGGCAAGTCCTCTGTTGAAGTATGCCTGCCCAAATTCCGGGTCGATCTTCAGAGCTTCTGAAAAACACTGCATTGCAGAAGTGTAGTCGCCTGCTGAATAGTAGATGTTGCCTTTGTTGAACCATGCGAAAACCAATCGAGGATTCAGTGAGATTGCCATGTCGTAGTCGGAAATGGCTTCCTGAAGAGCCGCCGCTTGTGCGCGGCGGTCAAGAAATGATTCGTTCTCACTGTTGCGGTTAATAATTGCATTTGCTTGCGATTGCGCATAGCGGGCAAATCCACGAGCCATATATGCCACGGCAAATCTTTGGTCAAGGCTGATTGCAATGTCGAAATTCGATATGGCCTCCGGGAAATTTTTGAGCATGGTCTGGGCTACGCCGAGCGCAAGGCGGTCGATCGGGCGCTCTTTCCCCGACTTGATTTGCTGCGAGATGTCATCGGCAAAAGAGAATATCTGGCGGGAGAACTCGTTGTCGGATCCTGCCGGAAGTCCGGGCGACAAATAAAACTGACGTGAAATCAGTCTCATTTGGTTAAGGTCGTCAAGTTCGCGAAAATAGTTTGACACCGATTTCAGAGAGGCCGGCCCTTGCGCGAACGACACGGCATAAGACGGTTCCGGCTCCACTTGCACATTCCTGTCTTGAACACGGCCTTTGATTTTTTCATTATATGACAGTTGCGTCTCCGCCACTTCCGAAACAGTCACAAGCCTGTTGAATTTCTCCATGACATCAGCTTCCGATTCATTTTCATCGGAAGTGTGGCGAGAGTCGTTGCTTTCAGCCGCAGCGATAGCCGGCCTGTCAAGGGGGTTCTTTTCAGGATTTGTGACATATTTTTTTACGAGGTCGTCGGCCTGAAAGGCAAGCTGCATGGCTGAGCGCATATCGCCCATGTTTCGTTTCACTTCAGCCATGGCATAATAAACAGGATAAAATTTAGGATATTTATTATGTATGGCTTTGAAGTCTTCAAGAGCCTCTTCATTTTTTTCCTGCTCCATTCGTATGAGCCCTCGGTTATAGAGCGCATGGAAGTTGAGCGGGTCAAGGCTTAAAACGGCCGACAGGTCATCTTCTGCTCTTGCAAGGTCTTTCACCTCATATCGCAGCAAAGCGCGATTGAACAATGCAGCGGTGTTTTTAGGCTCGAGTTCAAGAGAATAATTATAGTCGCTCATAGCTCCGAAGAAATCGTCGGAATTATACCTGATGAAAGCCCTGTTGATGTAAAGTCCGGGAATGTCGGGGCTTAATCTGATGGCTGCGTCCATAGCTTCTCCCGCCTGCTGCCAGTTTTTGCGTTTCCATTCAATTTCCGCTTTGAGAAGGTAAGGGTTGAGCATGCTTTTTGACAGAGCGAGAGCCTTGTCGATGTCTTCGACAGCGGCTGTTGTGTCGCCTCTTTCCAGGTTGAGCCTTCCTCTGGCCGTGAATCCTTCTTCAAATTTTGGATATTGGCGAAGCAGCACAGCAAATGTTGAGTCCGCACCGTTGAAGTTTTTTACTTCCGTCTGCGCCACCGCCTTGTAGAAAAGAAAATATTTATCGATTGGATTGTATTGCAAGCCAATGTTGTAGTCTTCGATGGCGAGCGAGTCAAGCCCGAGATTCTGGCGGGCAAAGCCTCTCACTTTATAAGCTTCTGTTTTAAACTTATTTCTTTCTATGGCCATAGAGCAGTCGGATTCGGCTCCCTTATAGTCGTCGAGATTGAGTTTTGCTATTGCTCTGAAGAAATAAGGGTCGGCCAGATATGGCTTGGCTTTAATGGCCTGGTTAAAATACTGAATTGAAAGCATGTAGTCTTCCATAGAAAGCACATTGCGCCCTATGGCAAGAACTTGCTCTGCGTTGACCTGGGCAAAAGACGGGCTCGCGCCGCACGCAAAAGCCAAGGCCATGGCGCCGGAAAGAAATGAAGCGTATGAAAAATGCGGAAATTTCATGATGGTGCAAAATTAGCAAAAAAACGTGAGTGAAACATAAAAAATATGCGTGAGGAATAATTAAAACTCCTTTAAACATATTATGAAATGTTTAAAAATGAAAAAGCCGATTAATTGTGGATGTGTTTTATGTGAGAAATGAAAATTTTTTATTAATTTTGCGCGAATAATCATGTGCTCTCCATTTTTTCGAGAGGTGAATTATTCCGTTAAGTTAGAAAAACAATCTACATCAAATGATAAATATAACCTTCCCCGACGGCAGTGTCAGAGAATATGAGTCAGGGGTTACTCCCTTTAAGGTGGCGGAGAGCATTAGCCCTCGTTTCGCTGCTGATGTTCTTGCCGCAAGAATCAACGGGCAGGAATGGGACATAGCCCGTCCGATTAATGAAGACGCTGTCATAGAATTGTTTAAATGGGATGACGAAGAGGGCAAGCATGCTTTCTGGCATTCTTCGGCGCACCTTCTTGCAGAGGCTCTTCAGGAACTTTATCCCGGAGTGAAATTCGGCATAGGCCCCGCTATAGAAAACGGATTCTATTACGACATCGACCCGGGAGAGCACAAGATCACATCAGAAGATTTTGCGAAAATCGAGAAGAAGATGATGGAGCTTGTTGCAAAAAAAGAGGATATTGTAAGAGCCGACATCTCAAAAGACGACGCTCTCAAGATGTTTGGAGACCGTGGCGAGACCTACAAGTGTGAACTTATAAGCGAGCTTGAGGATGGCCATATAACCACATATACGCAAGGCTCGTTTACCGACCTTTGCCGTGGCCCGCACATTCCCAACACGTCTCCCATCAAGGCGGTGAAAGTGCTTTCGCTTGCAGGCGCCTATTGGAGAGGTGATGAAAAGCGTAACCAGCTGGTGAGAGTCTATGGCATATCGTTCCCCAAAAAGAAGATGCTTGATGAGTATCTCGCATTGCTTGAAGAGGCAAAGAAGCGCGATCACAGAAAACTTGGCAAAGAGATGGAGCTCTTTGCATTTTCACCGACAGTAGGCCAGGGCTTGCCTTTGTGGCTTCCTAAAGGCGCAGCGTTGCGCGACCGCCTGGAGCAGTTCTTGCGCAAGATTCAAAGGAAATACGGCTATCTTCAGGTAATAACTCCGCATATTGGCAATAAGGCTTTGTATGTCACTTCAGGTCACTGGGCTAAATATGGGAAAGACTCTTTCCAGCCCATTCACACTCCCGAGGAGGGCGAAGAATATATGCTTAAGCCAATGAACTGCCCGCATCATTGCGAGATATATAAGACCAGCCCTCGCAGCTATAGGGACCTTCCTATGCGTCTTGCAGAGTTTGGTACTGTATATCGCTACGAGCAGAGCGGCGAGCTTCACGGGTTGACAAGGGTTCGCGGATTTACTCAGGACGATGCCCATATATTCTGTGCGGCCGACCAAATTAAAGGTGAGTTCCTTAAAGTGATGGATATAATTCTTTATATCTTCAAGGCTCTTGACTTTAAGAATTTTGAGGCTCAGATATCATTGCGTGATCCTAATAATAAGGAGAAATATATCGGCAGCGATGAAAACTGGCATCTTGCCGAAAATGCAATTATAGAGGCTTGCGCGGAAAAAGGCTTGAAGGCAAAGCAGGTGGAAGGCGAGGCCGCGTTCTATGGCCCGAAACTTGATTTCATGGTAAAAGATGCCATCGGACGCCGCTGGCAGCTTGGCACCATTCAGGTGGATTATAACCTGCCTGAGCGTTTCGGCCTTGAATACACAGGCAGCGACAACCAGAAGCATCGTCCGGTGATGATTCACCGTGCGCCTTTTGGCTCAATGGAGCGATTTGTGGCGGTTCTGCTTGAGCACACTGCCGGCAAACTTCCGTTGTGGCTGATACCCGAGCAGGCTGTGATTCTCCCGATCAGCGAGAAGTTTAATGATTATGCCCGCAGAGTTGCCGCAGAGCTCGACGAACTCGGCGTGAGGGCTATCGTTGACGACCGCAATGAGAAAATCGGCAAGAAAATTCGCGACAATGAACTGAAAAAATTGCCTTATCTCCTTATCGTGGGAGAAAAAGAGGCCCAAAATGATGAAGTTTCTGTAAGAAAACAGGGCGAAGGTGATAAAGGTACGATGAAAATCGTTAACTTTGCAGCAGAATTGAATGCAGAAGTGGATTCAATGATAAAATAAACCTAAAAAAGAATAAAGCTGCTCTAAAGACGAGCAAAAACTGAATGGAGAAAAAACCGCAATTTTCAGGACCTCGCAAGCCATCAGGAGCGTCTCCGCGCCCGCCGCGCCCGGCAGGAGCGCCGGCTGCTCCCGGACAGCGTCAGCGTCGCGGCAATGACCGCAATAGCAAGGATCCTTATGTAATAAACGAACACATCCGGGCTCGCGAAGTGCGACTGGTTGGCGATAATGTGGAGCAAGGGATTTATCCTATCGACAAGGCATTGCGCATTGCCGAAAAAATGGAGTTAGACCTTATAGAGATATCGCCCAATGCAGAGCCGCCTGTATGCAGAATTCTGGATTATCAGAAATTCCTCTATCAGCAGAAGAAACGCCAGAAGGAGCAGAAACAGAAAGCCGCCAAGGTTGTTGTGAAAGAGATCCGATTCGGACCTCAAACCGATGACCATGACTACAACTTCAAACTCAAGCATGCTATAGGGTTTCTGAAGGAGGGATCGAAAGTTAAGGCTTATGTTTTTTTCAGAGGCCGTTCGATTCTTTTTAAGGAGCAAGGGGAGGTTCTTCTTCTCAGATTTGCCAATGACCTTGAAGAATATGGCAAGGTAGAGATGATGCCTGTGCTTGAGGGAAAACGCATGATAATCATGATATCGCCGCTTAAGGCAGCTCCCAAGAAAGAATCTAAGGAGCAACGCGAGCCCAAAGGCTCGAAGCCTGCAGATGGCGCAGAAACCGCAACTACGACTGAAGGGGGTGAAACTCCGGAGGTAGCAGAATAAAAATTGACAGAGACCGTAGGCACAGAGTGCCGAGGTGAAATTTAAAACAACTAAATTTTTACACAATGCCAAAGGTAAAAACCAATGCCGCGTCAAAGAAGCGCTTCGCGCTCACCGGCACAGGGAAGATTAAAAGAAAACATGCCTATCACAGTCACATCTTGACTAAGAAGTCGAAGAAGCGTAAAAGAAACCTCGATCACACCGCTCTCGTGAACGGTGCGAATGAAAGACAGGTTCGTGAACTTCTCAACCTTCGCTAATCAGGATTTCCTGTCTCGCTTTTTTCTGACAGCAGGACTAAGGAAAGGCTTGAATTTCTTCAAATCATTTTTATCATTCAATTATTAACCGAATGGTCAGCCCCGCAAGAGCAAAAATAATGCCGCTGACATTCAAAAACTGAACAAAAATGCCAAGATCAGTCAATCATGTTGCCTCCAGGGCAAAAAGAAAGAAAATACTAAAACTCACTCGCGGTTACTACGGAAGCCGCCGCAATGTGTGGACAGTAGCGAAGAACACCTGGGAGAAGGGTCTTACTTACGCATATCGCGACCGCAAGCAGAAAAAGCGCAATTTCCGCGCTCTCTGGATTCAGCGTATCAACGCAGCCGCACGCATGGAGGATCTTTCTTACTCAAAGTTGATGGGTCTCATCCACAAGGCCGGAATCGAGATTAACCGCAAGGTTCTCGCTGACCTCGCTATGAATAATCCTGAAGCTTTCAAGGCAATCGTAGACAAAGTGAAATAAGATTCATCATGTCTGAGGTGAGTTTTAACTGACCGAAATTTTAGCGGGCCGGTTTCGTAAGAACTCGGCTCGCTTTTAATTGCATCCGCCATAAAAACCGGCTTTATCAATCGGTTTTTATGGCGGATGCTGTTATTGTCTATGTCGTGGAGATATTATTTGCTGATGTCGTAGCCTTGCGCTTTCAGATAGTCGAGAATGCGATAGTTCATGGCATGGCGATAGTAATCGAGAATATGGTCGCACCAGTCGTTGGTTGATGTGCCGCCGGCACGAGTGGCGTTGTATTCTTTCACAACGGTGTCATATTTCTCAAGCTCGTCAACCATTTTCTCTTCATCCGAACAATAGCGGTTTTTGAAGAACACTGTCTCCTTTTGTTGCTTTGGTTTTAAGTCCGGATGCTCACGTGGCACTCCAAGTGCAAGACCACACACAACAAACACGCCTTTGGGAAGATGAAGCATCTCGGCTACTTTTGCCGGATCAACAGTGCGCAAATATCCGACGCAATTACTTCCAAGACCTGCGGCCTGGGCGGCTACGACGGCGCTCATCATTGCGAGAGAGGCGTCTACTATGCCGATAATCACTCCGTCCATTGTGTTGGTGAAGGGAGGCACGTCAAACCCTTTTCTTTCTGCCAGCCGTGTTATTTTATTGTAGTCTGAACAGAAAATAAGAAGTCGGTTGCAGGTCTTGAGCTGCTTTTGGTTTGTGAGTTCATAAAGTTCCTCTTTAAGTTTCTGGTCATCGATGTCGATTACAGAGAACTGCTGGCCGTTATAGCTTGTAGGGGTGTTGCGTATGGCATCGAAGATGAACTCCATGGTTTCTTCCGGTATCGCCTCTCGCTCGTAGCGGCGAACGCTTGTGCGCTCAAGTAGTGATTTTTTTACTGATTCCATTTTGGGTTTTTATGTTTTGATTATTAGATGTTGTCTTTGTCAACGCTTAATTTTCATGGTGGACGTCAGCATTTGTCTGACTTGTTAAAGAGAAAGCCGATGAAGAGGCAAATGCCAGATCATCGGCTTCTATGAAGCCACATCAAAGGAATTTGTGATGAAACTCCGAATGACAGGATTTGAGTGCCGCCGTATCTTTGTAATCCGCCTGCGTCAAAATCAATTGACAACGCTAAAAGCGTGGGGCCCGCCATCGAAGCGGCGACGTTGCTCGGTATTTCATAAATATTTGATGAGTTTCCCAATCTGCTTTGATGTGGTATGGGATTCAAGGCTCTCTTGCCTTGCGTTTTTTTATCTTTACAACGCAAAATTAATAGAATTGGTTCTATTGTGCAATAGTTGGGATTGAAAAGTTATTGACAATGCCTGCTTTTGAATCGCCAATTAAAGAATGGAGTTGCGGCGAGTGTTATCCAAGTGCCAAGAACACAGGTTGTCCGGGTTTTGATAGATTTTCGTCATAACAAAGCATATTGGAATCAGAATCCATTAATTTTTTAAAGGAACAGATGTTTTGCATAAGAATGATTCGGATCATTTTTCCTCTTAGTGCCTTTAGTTTTCCGGAATGAGGGGTTTTTATCAATCCGGATTTGTCAATGGTCTTGAAGTCTGGTTTTAAGACATTGGCGTGATTTTTTATGATTTTCCAGTCAATGAATTTTGCGGCATAGCCGGGAAGGAGGTTTAATATTTCTTGTTCTCCGGTTGCTTCAAGGCGCGAAACAATGCTTTTAGTGACAATAGGGTTCCAATATTCTATCAGGTTTGATCCATCGGGAGAGCAGTCTTTGTTATAATCAAGACGATAGGGCTTTATGATGTCTGATGGCTTCAGAATGCCATATAGCGATGACACGATAATAAAACGTTGGTCGGCATCGCTTATGGCAGATGCCGGGATTGTGTTTATGTCTAACGAGCGAAACACTTTTCCCGTGAATGCGCTGATTGCTTGAAGCCCGGTGTTTTTGAATGTGAAGTCATAAGCCATTTTTATAGCCTTTGATGCCAGTGCCGGACTGATTCCAATGCGAGAGGATAGCTCACCGGGATTCTGCGAGAGGATGAATGATATTATGGCGTTTGCGTTGGCTTCAAAACATGGTTTATGTGTCTCAAATTCATTCATGCTTACTTGAGACAGGCGATCAGACATTGTTTTGGATTCAGCAAATAGAGTTAGCATAATGGGTGGGGGGTAGATTCGATTTGTGTGAATATGAAAAGAAAAACGGAGCTAAGGCCTCAACCTTGACTCCGTTTTGTCGCGATAGCATTGTTTTATTATTTTGGGGCAATGTCAGCGACAATTACCTTATATCTTATAGACGTTTGAAATTGAAAAAAGTTTAATGGGGGCGCACTTTTTTTCAAAAAAATTTTTTCTCAATCTGAATTATGAGAAACCGGTGCAATTCTGGCTTGGTTTAGATGGAGACAAGGACATTCTATTTTTTCTTTCTGCGAAAAAAAGAATACACTTTTCTTAAAGACCCGAACACCGTGAACCCGAGCATCGCGTAGTCGAGATAGTTGAGCCCTGTGAGAAGTTTCGACGCAATGTATCCTGTTTTGCCGGGAATGGAAGATGCCACGGAAGAAGCTGACAGCGGATTTGAATTCTGAAGGTTACGGAAATTTCTTGCCATTTTGGTTTTGCAGAATTCTGCCTGCAGAGCCACAAGGGCACGCTGATATCTTATTTCTTCGAGAGTGTAGCCCGAGAATTTTGTTTCGGGGTTTGTAATGTTCTTTGCCGTGTTTTTGGCATTATTAATTTCGTTCATAGGCATTAAGAATTATTTTTGGTGCGCTTGTCAAGGAAAAGACGGCTTACAAATTTAGCCACCGGATTAATCACGAGCTGATTTCTTAGCAAATAGACTAAAGCAAGCAGAATAAGCACAATCCCACCCACAGAAAGATATGCAAGCGGGGGGGCCATAAACATTTTAAACACTCCGGCGAGGGCGAATAAGAACATTATAAACACCGGCAAAAGGAGCAGCATAAAAATGGCTCCTATTATCAGCACGCTCATAAGGATGATGAGTTTCTCTGCGGCTGTCAGTTTTACATATTCAATTTCGAGTTTTGCCCAGTTGACACCTTGAGAGAAAATTTCTTTTATTTCATCGGTAATTTTAGCCTTCATAAAGATTTGGGGAGGTTAAATCAGGAGAGACAGGGGAGTTTGATTGTTTTCAATTAAAATGAGGGAGTGGATTTCCACCCCCTCATTCAGTATTGAATAGGTAAATTCCATTATTCTTCGGAATTTGCGAGTTCAGCCACAAGGGCGTCGACTTCGTCGTCGCTGATTTTGATGCCTTTCTTTTTTAGGATAGCACAAATTTTGGCGCGCACTTCAGCACCTTTTTCAGGGGCAAGAAGAATTGCAGCTCCGCATCCAACGATTGCGCCTCCAAGAAACGCATAGAGTATATTAAGGGCTTTCATAACTTTAAATATATCGGTTTGACTTGTGTGGGTATTTCAACTCTCTGTCGCTGACATTTGTTAGAGCACCTTTTCAATCTGGTCTTCAATCTCGTCAACGAGTTCTTCCATCTTGTCCTTCTTGAGGCAGATGCCTTTTTCTTTGAGGGCTTTGAGGATTCTCTTGCGAGTTTCGTCACCTTTTTCAGGAGCTACAAGAAGACCGACGGCTGCTCCGGCGATAGCGCCTCCGATTACAGCGCAGATTACATGGATTGCTTTCATTTCTAAATGCTTTTATTTGTTATTTTTATAATTGTTAGCAGATTTTGAATGGTTTTATCAACCTATTCAATATATTTAACAATTAAACGTTGATTTTAGATTAACAGAAACGTTAATTTTTTAATTTTTTTTAGAAAAATCTTTCTTACTTACTTTGCGTACATATTGTAAGAAAGATTCTGCGTATGCATAACCAACGATTTTATTGTGTATTATATTGCGTGGATTCTATGATACGTCTGTTAAATTGCAAGCGTGGAACTTGCTTTTGTAGCCTCAGCATACGCCATTATTCCGGATTCGGAGAGTTCGACCATTCTGAAATCTCCCTCTGGGGTTATCATTTTAACATGATTTTCATCAATCATGGTCATGAACGGGTATGTTTCGCCATTGGGTGTGGCTACAGCCCAAGTGTCGGATTCGTCGTCGAAGTCAAGGCGCATTTCATCTCCATTGGGTGATGTGACTGTGTAGCCTTTGCCGTCGCAGGCGATATAGTAGCGTCCGTGGTCGGTGTCGACTACTTTTGTTGATGCTTCTACCGGATTGTTGCCGCTCCAGAATTCAATTGAATTAAGCACAAGAAGGTCGGCGATTGAAGTCACCTCATAGACGGGTAGAATCCAAAACGCAAAAAATACGAGTTCGTTCACAAATTTTGAGCCAACCTGATTGTTCCATGAAAGCACTTTATTAGTGAGCGCGAATTTTCCGATGCAAGACTGGAGTGGGAGTGTGGCGGCCAGCAGGATAAGAGCGGCCACGGTGATGGAGTTTTTTTTCATATTGGATGTGGAATTTATTGTTTGGGTTATTAAGAAATTTAGTGTGCAACTGATTTAAAGTATTCGAAAACGCTCATTACACGTTCCACAAATTCTGTTGTTTCACGGCCTCTGAAGTAACCGTTTTTCACTACAGGGTCATTATAATACAATGGCCTTGATTTCATAAGCGCCGCCTCGCTTACGTTTCCAAGCCACACTTCAGGGTTTAATCCGTGTTTTGATGCCAATTCAATGGCATCGAATATATGCCCCAGGCCGCAATTGTAGGATGCAATCACAAAGCGCATTCTTTCTTCCGGGTCGGGCACTTTGGGAGCAAGTGCTGCATCCAGTTTTTTCAGCAGGCGTGCGGCTCCGAGAATGTTGGCGTCGGGATTGCTGATGCTTTCAGGTTTTATTCCCACAGCTTTTGCCGTAGACGGCATGAGCTGCATGATTCCTCTGGCTCCGGCCCATGACTCAACATTATTGTCGAATCTTGATTCGTTGAATCCTATTGCAGCGAGCAGCCGCCAGTCATATCCGGCCACAGAAGAATGGCGTTTAAACAGATTGTCGTAGGGTGAGATGCTGCCGCCTTTTCTAATCTTCAGTCCGAATGCCAGGGCAGGGTCTTCATAAGGGGCGGAATTTTTGCTTATTTCAAAATACTTTTTGTAGATTGCGCGAAGAGTCTCCGAATTGTCTCGTCTTTTTTCCCAGCGGTCAAGCCTGGCGGCAAGAGAATCGCAGTCATTCCTTACAGCCCATGAGGCATATTGGTCAAGACTGATTTTCATATCGATGTCGAGCCGGGGGTAATATGATTTGTTGAGTTCTGCAATGTCGGAGTCGACTACCGTGAGCGGTATTTCTCCGTGGTCTACCATTTCAATGAGGTCTTCCGTTATAAGGGAGTCGCGGCTTATGGGCACAATGTCGATCCCTCCTCCGAGTTCTTTGTTGAGGTTGTTGAGCCTGTAATGATATTTTGAATCTTGCTCTACATACACTGTTTTGCCAACAAGTTCGGTGACATCGGAAATTCTGTTTTTTCCCGCCGGCTGCACAAGCACCTGCCATGTCACTTCCTTATGTCCGCAATGTTTTACTATCTTATTATATTCTTCTATAGATGGCACCGGGTAAGCAGCGAGGTCAGCCTCTCCTTCGCTCACCATTCTTAAAAGTGACTGCAGGGATGAGGCTACTTTCAGGTCGAGCACCATTCCTTCGTCATCGGCGAATCTTTTCAGGTTTTCATAATCGAATCCCATCTGCTGCCCTCTGTAATTAAAATAAGAGGTGGGCCCGTAAAGCGTTGCGGCATGCAAAGTGTCGGGCACAATAGATACATGTTTATCTTCATTGTCCTGTTTTGCATGATTTGAGCCGCAGGCAGTGAGTGCTATCAGTGCCGCAGAGATTGCAATATGAATAAAAGATGTAGCCATCTATTATGCAAAGTTAAAAAAAGATTTTAAAACTTGTTGTTATTAGAGATTAAATAAAGTTAGATGTTACGCACGTGCCATGAATCTCCAGTTGTGAAGTCCGGCGGCAAGATGGAAAATTCTGCTGACGAAGTCATTCTTGCGCAATCGACACTCATCCTTTACAACCC